>OGZW01000025.1_pt1 | contig 81230 bp, 70 predicted proteins | sample 1577001 | NCBI WGS metagenome assembly OGZW01 (sample SAMEA3541519, study PRJEB24748) | human gut metagenome | biome: human gut; feature: human-associated habitat; material: faeces | place: China | collected 2012 | reverse complement strand
GTGAAGCAAACCGGATGGCGTGCCGTCTATGGCGAGGAAAAAGAGGAGCACTTCTTTATTTTCTCAGTACGGATACGGGAACGCGGAGAACACCGCATAGCCGTCGACGAGCGTGAAGGGATACGCAAAGGTCTCTTCGCCGGTTGCCGCCCGGCTCTGCGTCGCCTCATCCCACTCGCCGTAGGTAACGGTCTGCGTCACCGTGCCGCTTTCGCCGTCGAGCGCCACGCTGCACATTTCATCCATGATGGAATCGTTGCTGCCGCGGTCAGCCGAAAGCACATAAAGCCGGCCGTCGGCCTCTGCATAGCGCTCCGTCTCCTCAAGCCACCGGTCCGCCAGCGCCTTGTCGAAATACCGGTACATCAGCGCGCGCAGCTCCGCCAGCGTTGAAACGCCGGGAATATCCGCCTGATAATAGGTGTATCCATTGATCTCCATCTCGTCCGGCGTATCTTCGGTCGGCGGCGTCGTGATGAAAAGCCACGACCACAGCGTTGCCGCCGTGTCAAAATCCGAGAGCACGATCTGCTCCTGCGGAACCTCCAGCAGCGTTTTCGCGCGTTCGTTCAGCGCGCTGTAAAATACGCTGTACGGCACGTCGAACACCTGCGGTCCCGCCGCATACGGCGCGATGATGTAGGTATCGAATGCCACCGTCATCCCCGTGGCTGTAAAATAGAAGGTCGCGAACGCGGGGAAGTCCGACAGATAGGAATCGTAATCGTCAAAATACGCCTCACTGAGCCCCTGACTGTCGATCTGGCTGACGATATTCTGATAAATGCTTGTTTGCAGGGAATCGCCGTTTATGTCCCCCTCCTCCGAGGAAAGCGCGTCGAGCGTCAGGAACTCGCCCGTCGTCAGGTCAAAGCTCCAGGTGCGGCTGACGCTGTTCGGATGCGCACCGCCGTAATAGGTGTAATTTTCCGCCACAACGCTCAAAAGTCCCTCTTCCGTCATATACGTGCTGGTCACGCTCAGCTCGTTCACCCAGCAGCTACCGCCGGTGAAGCCCGCCGAGCCGGTCGTCTCGTACAGTTCCTTTCCCTCCGCCGCCATTTGCGAGGCCTCGGATCGAAGCCCGGCCAGCACATTGCTCATCTCCGTATTAAAGGCGCTCTGCGCCGCGATCTGCGCGGACTCGGCCGCGCTGCCGCCGGCCGTCACGTTTTCTGCGGGCGTGTAGCTCTCGCCGTCCTCCGTGCGCAGTTCAAGCGTCGGCAGCTCATAGCGCTCCGCCAGCAGCACCGTGCCGTCCTCAGCCTTGTATTCGTCTTCATAGGTCTGCGTTACGACCTCAAAGTGCAGCGCGCGCTCCTGCGGCGAATCGCTGCCCTTAGGTCCGCCGCTCCCCGCGCCGCAGGCTGCAAGGCCCATCATCAGCGCGCAGCAGAGCAGCATCGCCATCCATTTTTTCATTCCGATCTCCTTTCTGGGGGTCTGCGGACCGCGATCACACGATCACAGGTCCCTCTGTCCAGGCGCTCCCGCCGCACGCAGAGGCAAGGTCGGGGTACGCAAGGACATACTGGTCCTCCGCGCGTGCGGTCAATGCAAAGAGCCGCCGCGCATCCTCGTCCAGCGCACGCACATCGGCGCTTTTGATAAGCACCGGCGCGCACGCCGTCTTTTTCATTTTCTTCAGCAGCGCGCGCCCGCGCTCGTTGAACGCCAGCACCCTGAGATACGGCGCCGTCTCCGGCATATCGTCCGCCGTCACGTTCAGATACGCCGCGAGCAGCAGCCGCCGCAGCCGGGCGTAGGCGTAGCGCTTCGTCTTCACCGCGGAAAGCAGCTCCTCGACCGAGACTGCCGTTCGCGCCGACTCGTAAAACCGGCGGTACAGCCCCTCGTTCCCGCCGTCATAGCGGGCGAAGTCCGCCTCATCCATCGCGCGGAATCTGGACAGGATCGCGCGCTCCGCGTTTGCCATCGTCACCGGCGCGCGGCCCGCTTCCCGCTCGCGCGCATAAATGGCGGCGCTCTCCGCCGTCAGATAGTCGGAGGCATCCTCCCCGCGCATGAGCAGTGCGCGGATATGGCTTGCCGAGGCGAAGCCATCTGCCGCGCCTTCGTCGTGGCCCACGGCCTTTCGCTTCAGCGCCAGCGGCGTGATCGCACCGCCGCCTTGCAGCAGCGCCTTGCAGTATTCCACGCCCAAAATATCGTTCGGCTCCCGGAGCACGCTCGCATCGTCTCCGATGAGCGTCCTTGCAGCGCTCTCCCGCGCCGCGGCAAAGGATAAGCCCCCGGCAAGCTCTCTGCGCAGCGCGTCCGGAAAATCCGCCCGCAGCAGTGTTTCCGCCGCACGCTGCAATCTTGCCGTGTCGCCGCATTCGCTGCCGAAGGCCAGCGTACCGACCACACCCGTCGCCGCCAGAACGCCCACGCCGCCGCGGGCAAAGCCCTCGGCCGATGAGATGGCCCACGGCAGCGGCAGCTCCAGGACCAGGTCCGCCCCGCCGCGCACGGCGGCCTCCGCGCGCGCGTGCGCACGCTCGATGGCAAAGTCGCCCCGCTGGACAAAATCGCCGCTCATCGCGCACACGACGGCCGTCTCTTCGCCAAAGCGCCGCCGCAGTTCGTCAATTTGCCACTTATGGCCGCGGTGAAACGGATTATACTCGGATATTATACCAATCGCATTCATAAAAGTCCTCTCAAAGCGGTTACAAAAGAGTTACATTTTGTTAAATTTACCTTGTGTTTGCCAAAAAGTTTGCTATAATAGACGATGTATGATTTTTACACCGATCGTTTTTTTATGATTCTATCGGAAATTCGGGCGCTTTGCAAGCTGCCCTCGAAAAAAGGAGTATACTTATGAACGTATTGGTCATCAACGCAGGCTCTTCCTCCCTGAAGTATCAGCTGCTCAACCCCGCCTCGGGCGAGTTGCTGGCCAAGGGTCTCTGCGAGCGCATCGGCATCGACGGCCGCTTCACCTACAAGCCTCAGCTTCCCGGCAAGGAAGCCATCAAGGAAGCTTCCGTTTCCATGCCCACCCACAGCGAGGCCATCCAGACCGTGCTGAACGCCCTCGTCGACGAGAAGAACGGCGTCATCGGCTCCATGAAGGAGATCGACGCGGTCGGCCACCGCGTGGTCCACGGCGGCGAAAAGTTCGCCAAGTCCGTCGTCATCACCGACGAGGTCATGCAGGCCATCGAGGAGTGCAATCCCCTCGCCCCGCTGCACAACCCCGCCAACATCATCGGCATCAAGGCCTGCCAGGAGCTCATGCCCGGCGTGCCCATGGTCGCCGTCTTCGACACCGCCTTCCATCAGACCATGCCCCCCGTGGCCTATACCTATGCCATCCCCTATGAGTACTATGAAAAGGACAAGGTCCGCCGCTACGGTTTCCACGGCACCTCTCACAAGTATGTTTCCCAGCGTGCGGCCGATATGCTCGGCAAGCCTGCCGAGCAGCTCAAGCTGATCTCCTGCCACCTCGGTAACGGCTCCTCCGTCACCGCCATCGACGGCGGCAAGAGCGTCGATACCTCCATGGGCTTCACCCCGCTGGCCGGCCTTCCCATGGGTACCCGCTCCGGCGATATCGACGCCGGTATCCTCGAATACCTGATGAACAAGTACGGCATGGATATCACGGAGATGCTCACCGTCCTCAACAAGAAGTCCGGCGTGCAGGGCGTCAGCGGCGTCAGCTCCGACTTCCGCGATCTGGAAGAGGCCTTTGAAAAGGGCAACGAGCGCGCCGGTCTCGCCGTTGATATGTTCAACTACGGCGTGAAGAAGCTCATCGGCGCGTATGCCGCCGCGATGGGCGGCGTGGACGCCATCATCTTCACCGCAGGCGTGGGCGAGAACAGCGCCTCCCAGCGCATGGCCATCGCCTCCGGTCTTGAGTTCATGGGCGTCAAGATGGACGAGGACGCCAACAAGGTCCGCGGCGAGGAGCGCGTTATCTCCGCGCCCGACTCCAAGGTCACCGTTCTCCTCATCCCCACGAACGAGGAGCTCATGATCGCCATGGACACCGCCGCTCTCGTCGGCTGAGTCCCGCTCAAAGCATATCCCCAAAGCATCCGCGCACGACCCGTGCGCGGATGCTTTTTCTTTGCGGCAGCATGGCGGCCGGTGCCTTTGAAGCGGACAAGCAAAAAGCACAGGCTCACGCCTGTGCTTTTTGCTTTGATCAGCCGCTCAGCTCCTGTATCTCTGTCTGAATGAGCCGGCCCGCGGCAGCGGCGAGCTGATCCATACGGCGGATGCGTGCAAGGTCCCGGCCATAAATAGTGTTTGCGGCGGGAACGCTCGCGTTCTCGCCCATGAAGACGGCGGCGACGCGAACGCCCTGTGCGCGCAAAGCACGGACCTCTTCCGCGGTATCCTCGATGCCGGCCTGACCGTCGTACTCACGGCTGAGCGGGACCTTGCCGCCCGGAAGGATCTTGTGGCTGTCGTCCGGGCTGGCATCCGTCAGCAGGATGAGCAGGTGCTTGTCCGCGGGCGCGGACTTCATCAGCTCTCCCGCGGCGCGCAGGGCAAGCCCGTCGCGGTTCCACCCGGCGGCAAAGTAGTCAAAGACCCTGCGCTCGCCGTTCTTGTCGCCGAAATCCTTCAAAACACGCAGCACCGTGTACCCGCGCAGGCTGCAAAAGCTCGTCACGCGCACGGGGATGCCGCAGGAGGCGAGGCTTTTGGCCAGAATATAGCCCTGAATGGCGATGGTCTCCTGACAGTGCAGGCGCGAGGCCGAGCCGTCGAGCATCAGATCGACCGTGAAGCCGGGGCGCGGCTCCTCGTCATTGCGCAGAAACACGCGGTCATCGCGCAGCACCGGCTCGCGCCAGACCCTTGTGCCGTCCAGCCGGCCCTGACGGGCTGTGACCTGCTCCGGCTGCTGATGGACGAGCATACAGTTGCGTATCTGCTCGGTCAGGCGCAGCAGCGCGTTCTGATAGAGCGCGTTGTCGTGCGAGAAGGCTGCGCGGTTGCGCTTTGCCTGTTCCTCGGCCTGCTCATAGAGCCGCTGCGTGTCGGCGCTGATGCTCTTGTTGGGCGCGCTGCCTCCCTTTGTAAACCAGAGGTGGCAGCCGAGGTGGTTGCCGATGCAGAGCTCCTGCTCGATGCGCGCAAGGCGCTGGGGAGAATAGATGCTGCGGCCGAAGCAGCGCTCGATGTAGTCGCGGTCCTGCGTCTCGTGCTCATTGGAGCGCAGATGCGATCGCAGCGCATTCGACGCGCGCACCATGCCGTTCTGCCCCGCCACGGCGGAGCGGCCGATGGTCAGATCGTCCGTGCGGACGATCTCCGTCGGCAGGAGCTTGGTCAAAAGCGGCGCCCACCTATCGCTGAAGTGCAGGTGGAACGGCTCCTTTTTATGCACCGTGCCGTCGAATTGCAGATACCGCCGAAACGCCGCCAGCACGGTACGCTCCAGCTCCTCGCCGCTCAAATTGCCGGAGCAGGCAAGGTCCTCGGCAAGGCCCTTTTCCCACGGCGCAAGGATCGGCGGCTTTTGTCCCAGCACGGTTTTCCACCGCTCGGACTGGAGCGCGTAGACCAGCTGATTTTTCTCCATCCACTCCTGCCGCGAGAGCAGATATTCCGACGCAAAAAATTCCGCCGCGTGTGCGCGCCGCAGCTCCGCGAGCACCGGACGCATGGGAAGCTCCTTTTCATACACCGCGTTTTCGAGCGCCAGCCACGCAAGGTCGTCAAAGGTGCTTTGCCGCACATCGCCCGTCCAGTGGGCGAAGAGACGCTTCTGCGCCCCGTCGCCAAACCACTTGTGCACAAGGCCGATGACGCAGTTCATGTAAAAGTCCGGCTCGCCGTCCGACTTGAGCGCCAAAAACTGCGGCTCGAACGCATAATCCCCGCACGCGGTCCAGACGAGGTTGATCGCCCGGCGCTGCCGGGCAGAGTAGCCTGCCGTCTCCATCTCAGTCGGTGAAGAGGCGGCTGCGCTCGAGCTTTGCGGGGATGCGCGCGGCGATGACGTCGCGGATCAGCCCCTGCTCGTAAGCGTCGAAAGCCTTGTTCGTAATGCCCATATCGAGCGCGATCCCCGCCTTGACCCCGCGGCGGATAAGGCGCAGCGCGTCCAGAAGGCCGCGCAAATCGAGCGCCTTTTCCGATATCTCGGCATTCTCGCACTTTTTCTGCAAATCGAGGAATAGCTGCACAAACTGGCCGCGGTATTTCTTCTCCAGCGTCGGGAACTCGTCGCCGAGCAGTCGCGCAAGACCGTCCTCGTCGATGGCCGGCATCCGGATAACGACAAAGCGCGAGGTAAGCGCTTCATTCAGCTCGCGCGTACCGGCGTAGCCGTAGTTCATCGTGCCGATGAAGCGCGCGGCGGGGTCGACCTCCACGCGCTCATAGCCCGGCACGTCGATGGCACGGCGGAAGTCGAGCGTTGCGTGCAGTACGGCCAGCGCCTCGTTTTTCGCCATATTGATCTCGTCGAGCACGCCGAAGCCGCCGTGCTTTGCGCAGAGGTATACCGGCCCCGGGCGGAAGCGCACCTCGCCGCCCTCGAAGGTATCCATACCAATGAGGCTCGCGGCGTCCATATTCACATGGAAGGAAACATCCCACGCAGGACGGCCGAAGACCTGCGCAAGGTTTTCCGCCAGCACGTTTTTGCCCGTGGCCTTGCTGCCGGCGAGCAGCAGATTCTCCCCGCACAAAACGGCGGCGACCGCCGCCTCCCACACGTCCTTTCCGTAATAGCGATACCGCGGCTGCGGCACGCGGTCCGCAAGCTCCGCGGGCACAGGGTATTGCACGCGAAATTCCCGGATGCCGTCCAGAAGCGCGGGACTAAGCCCCTCCTGTTCCAAAAAATCCAGCAAAGTAAGCTCACTCTTTCCGCGGGCGTGCACCGCACGCCCCTTTTTTTCGCCCATCATCATAGCACGCACCCGGCAATTTTCAAGTGATTTTTCGCAAATTTCGCGCAAAAAAAGCTTTTATCGAATTTTTCATTTGCATCGGCGGCACATTCGGCTTATGCTGTAGCTGTTAAGCTTTGGCCGCGCGCCATTCATTGCGTCGTGCGCAGGCGCGCCGGCATGACAGAGGAGGAACGCAAGATGAAGGCAAAGGTTTATTTTTCCAAAGATATCACACCCGAGAAGGTCGTGGAGCTCTACAGGGCGCTTGGCAGGGAGCTTCCCGGCAGGGTCGCCGTCAAGGTCCACTCCGGCGAGCCGGGCAATCAGAACTTTTTGACCCCTGAATTCTGGCAGCCGATGATCGAAGCGGTGCACGGCACCGTCGTCGAGTGCAACACGGCCTATCCCGGCGAGCGCAACACGACCGAGGCCCACCGCCGCACGATGATCAAGCACGGCTGGAGCAAGCTCTTCGATGTGGACATTCTCGACGCCGAGGGTCCGGACATCGAGCTTGCCATTCCGAACGGCAAGCGCATCCAAAAGAATTTTGTCGGCAGGGACATGGCCAATTACGACTCCATGCTCGTGCTCTCGCACTTCAAGGGCCACCCGATGGGCGGCTTCGGCGGCGCGCTGAAGCAGCTCTCCATCGGCTGCGGCTCGAGCGCGGGCAAGGCCTACATCCACGGCGCGGGCAAGCCCGAGGAGATGTGGTCCACCGACCAGATCGCGTTTCTTGAATCCATGGCGGACGCGGCATCCTCCGTCGTGAAGTATTTCGACGGCAGGCTCGCCTACATCAACGTGATGAAGAATATGTCGGTCGACTGCGACTGCTGCGCCGTGGCGGAGGACCCGTGCATGAAGGATATCGGCATCCTCGCCTCTCTTGACCCCATCGCCATCGACCAGGCCTGCCTTGACCTTGTCTACGCCTCCGACGACCCGGGCCGCGACCATCTTGTCGAGCGCATCGAGAGCCGCAGCGGTGTGCATACGGTAGAGGCCGCCGCCGATCTCGGCTTCGGCACGAGAGAATATGAACTCATCGAACTGTAATTACCGCAACATGGAAAAAGAAAGGCGATGGCCGCACGGCCATCGCCTTTTTGTATGTTCACTTGATGAACCACAGGTCCATGTCGACACTGCCCTTGATGCCGGGGACACTGCCCTTGTCCGTATACTGCCACATGGCAAAGTCATAGTAGAACGTCGGCGCATTCGAGCTGTAGTACGCGAACCACAGCGGATACTGGACGATCTGGCTGAGGTCGTATTTGACGTAGCCCGCATAGCTGTCGGTATAGATCATCGGATCATAACCTGCATCCTTGATGATCTTGCAGAAGGCGCGCGCCGCAGCGCAGAGCACGCTTGTCTCGATGCCGTAGGTGCGGGCGCTCGATTTGCCGACGACCTCCCAGTCGAAGACAACGGGGCCGGTGATGGTGTGGCCACGCAGCTTGTCGAGCACGAAGTAGGCTTCCTCCTCCGCCTCCTGAACGCTGATGGCCTGCGAGTAGAAGTACGCGCCCACCTGAAGGCCCGCGGCTGCCGCGCCGTCGGCGTAGTCGTCAAACTTCTTATCGGCGTAGATGGAGCCTATGGTGTAGCCGCGACCGCCCACGCGCGCGATGACAAATTCCACGCCGCTGCCCGCGACCGCCGTCCAGTCGATGTCGCCCTGATACTGCGAAACGTCAATGCCGAGGCGCGTGCGCACATTGGGGTCATTGTAGCGCATGATGCTGCCGTCCTTGTAGAAGGCGGACTTATCGTAATTGTTTGTCGGCACGCCCTCCAGCACGTCGAGCGTGTAGTCCTTATAGTAGATCTTCTGCTTGGTGTTCGTCGCGCCGGCCTGATAGATGCGCCACACGATCGTCGCCACCTCCGCGCGCGTAATGCTGCTGTTCGGATAGAAATAGGTCTGATCGCCGACCTTTGTGCCGATGAAGATGCCCGCCTCATAGAGGGCCGTCACGTAGCCGTCATTCACATCGGCAAAGGGAGAGGTACTGCCCGACGCGCCGTAGCCCATGGCCTTCGCCGCAAGGCGCGCAACCTCGAGGCGGCTGATGGGAGAATCGAGCGCATCAGCCTTGTCGCGCGAAAGATAGCTCATGGAGAGGGCGTAGGTGCCGTAGCCGCTGGCCCAGTGCGTTCCGGTGGGAGACTGCTGCTTGTGACCTGTTGCAAGCAGCACGAGCTTGAGCATCTCGCCCGTGCTCGTGGCGCGGTTGGGGGCAAAGGTGCCGTCGCCGTTGCCGCCGACGATGCCCTGGGCGCTCAGCTCCATGACATAGTCATAAAACCAGTCTCCCTTCTTCACGTCGGAATAGGTCGTGCCCGTGTAGCTGTTCGTCGTCCAAACGGCGGTCGTGACCGCGTTGCCGGAGACGATGCTGTTTTCCGTCAGCACCGTGCCGTTCGCCGTTTTCAGGCCCGCGAACGTGCTGCCGAGCTTTTCCATCGTGGGAAAGCTGCCGTAAGCCGTGCCGCGCTGGTAGACGCGGAAATCCGTCTCATACGAGACGCCGTCCTCCTTGTTGATGATGAGATAGGCGAACTCGGTTTCCGCCGCGGCGGTGCTGTCGTCAAGGTAGAGCGCCGCCTCCTGCAGCCGCCGGTCGGCAAGTCCCTCCTGTGCCTGACCGCCCGAGTGACACCACTCGCCGAACGCCTGCGCAACCTCAAGGCGCGAGGCCTGCACCTCGCCGCTGGCGATCTTCACGAGCTTGCTCGTGCCGCTCATCCAGCCCGTGCCGTAGTTGTAGCTGAAGCAGATCAGCGCGTCGAACTGTCCCTGCGTGGGCGTGATGCCATAGCGTCCGAAGAAGTCGTTGAGCTTGGTCTCGTAGGCCGCGATCTTGCTGCGAAGAAGCGCCTCCGCCTCCTGCTGGGTGATGCCGTTGGGGTAATCGTCGGCGCCGCACTCCGTGCCGTAGCCGATGTACCACTTGCCGTTCGCGCTGTACTTCTCCGCGCGGAAGCCCTCTTCCTCTTCAAGCTGGCGGAGAGCCGCGCTGCCCGCGCTCATCGCCGTACCGCTCGCCAGCGCCGGGATACACAGCTGCATCGCAAGGCACAGCGCGAGCAGCAGCGCAAGCGGCGTTTTCTTCCGTGTGATGTTTCTCATAGTCTACTCTCCTTTTCCGCGCGGGAACACAAGCGCTCCTCCGCATCTGAGTTTTGTCCGCAGTATACCATAGGTTTACATAAAAATCAACCGGAGTTCGACCGCTTTTACGCAAATACCCCGCGTTCTGCCAATTTCGGCAAAGCGCGGGATATTCTCACATCAGCGCGTCAAAGAGTGCGTTCAGGTTGTCGTCGGAGTATTCGACCTCCGCGCTGTAGAGGCGGCAGAGCTCAATCTGATCCTCCGCGGTGAATGCGCCGTTCCGCAAAAAGTGCAGCGCACCGAGCGCGAAGAGCAGCCGCACCGACACCACGGCAAATGCCGCCTTGCTGCCGATGTCTCCATCGTCGAGCGCCGTCGGCACATGGCGGCAGAGGAAATAAACAAGCAGCTGCTCATACTCCGTTTCGCGCCCCCGCATCCGCGCGGCAAAATCGGAAAGCGGCAGCACCGCCGCGTCTTCGCGCAGGCCCTTCAAAATATCGGTCCACGCCTCGTCCATGCGCTCGAGCGAGAGGTAAAAATCCGCCCACTGCGCAAGTGTGATATCGGGGACCGCCGCGCCGCAGAGTGTCAGCAAATCCTCCATGCGCTGCGGTATCGTTTTTTCGCGATCCTGCGCGGCGGCAAAGAGCCGTTCGCGCAGCGTGAGCAGCGCCGTCTCCTCCTCGTCGAGCGTCCCCTCGCCGGTCACAAGGAGCCGCGTTTTATCGGTTTTTGTCAAAATGAGCCGCGCGGCCTCCTCGCAGCAGAGGCCCACGCCGATCTCCGTGCGCTCCGAGAAGAAACTGCGGTAGCGCGGATGATCGGTGCAGATCTGGCACAGCATCCCCTCTCCGCCGTACAGGATGAGGTCGCAGAGATTTCTCTCATTCAGGAACGGGCAGCGCTCGTGCTCGCCAAGGATAAAGTGCGGAGCGTCGCCGTCCGAAGCAATGCTCCCGGCAAGGCGTGCTCCCATCTCGCCACCGACCTTACGGTAGGCGGCAAGCGCGTCCTCATCCACGTCGATCTCCCAGCCGATGCAGCAGTTGTGGCAGCAGCGGTCGGCGATGCAGCGGAACTGCGGGTAATAGTCCGGATAAACGTTCTGCATGATGCGCCCCCCTTTCTCTCCTCCGCCATTATAAAGCGCCGCGCCGCGCTTTGCAACGAATTTTATTCTTGCCGCTTTCGCAAAGCTGTGGTAGAATAAAAATATATGCGGGTATGGCGGAATTGGCAGACGCGCAGGATTTAGGTGATGTCACCTCAGTGTAGGTTTTTGCAAATGGATGAATTTGCAGGAGGATATGCCGATGGGAAAGCTGAGAAAACAAAATAGCAACTTACCCGCATTCCCCAGAATAACACCTGATAAGACCGAAACTTTTGCTGGCAAGTGGACTGCCCGTGTTACTAAGATATTCAATCAGACTGATGGCTCTATTATTAAAGCGACCAGAAAAATCAACAAAGATGGGAGCATAACCGATAAAATCGAGCATAGACACAAATAACATATTTGTGCTTCATCTTGACCCCTTGCGGTACAAAACAATAAAAAATAGCGGCAGTTTTTCCTGCCGCTTATATATGCGGGTATGGCGGAATTGGCAGACGTGCAGGATTTAGGTGATGTCACCTCAGTGTAGGTTTTTCTTGGTGCATAATTGCGTGATTATGATATAATAAACAGCTGATATAAGAATGCAGCTCATATGCGGGCATGATGGAATTGGTAGACATGCGAGATTTAGGTTCTTGTGGAGTAATCCGTTGGGGTTCGAGTCCCCATGCCCGCACCAAATTACAAGCTGCATTTTCGTTTTGGAAAATGCAGCTTTTGGCATTTCTGAAACAAAGATTATAGCGAAGATGGGTGCGTAAAATGCTTTCAATTAATGATTACTTGGATAACATCTTGATCGACTTTGAATCTTACGCTCGCTCTGGTGTAAAGCTGTGCGATTTAAAAAGCGTTCATTATGATGCCGGCAGAATCCCTGATTATTCAAGTCTTCACATTCAACAATTATATTTACTTCGCTATGCATATGCATATTCTTTTGAGTATAAGTGCATGTATGAAGCACTGCTCCACCGTGCGGATTTTGGCTCAAGCATAGCAGTTACCTCCATTGGGTGTGGAAGCATGCTTGACTACTGGGCACTCGCTAATGTTGTACCAGAGTCGTGCAGAATTCGATATCGGGGAATCGATACAATCGATTGGGCATATCAGATAAGTGCACGGGATCAAGATGACATGAAGTTTATATGTCATGATGAAATTGACTGTCTCTTCAAAGCTAAAACACTTTCTGCCGATGTGTACATTTTCCCAAAGTCTATAAGCGAGTTCCCCGCCAGTGTGATGCGACGCATTGGACAGATTTTTGGCGAAAAAATGCCTGCCGGAAACACTGTTTTCTTCCTGTTTTCTTTGCGAACTGATTTGGGCAGTCTGGAACGAGATGTGAACCGCACAAGAGCACTTTTTAATGCTATGCTTGGAAATGGTTTTAGCTCAAATGACGATCCGAACAGCTACTATCACTTTGCAGATGAATGGCGTGGAAAGAAAATCAGAGAAGTAGATAATGAGTTTCGCCATCCTTGGGATACTGTCAAGTTTTTGACAGAAGACTTGCATACATGCTGTATTGGCTATGATGGCGAGCACTGTGAAGGTGATTGCGAACGCAGGCTTGGATGGTGGCCAATTCTTACTTGTCAACAAGCTCAATGGCAAATTTTTGAGTTTAGAAAAGAGGTGTGATTTGTGATTATAAGTGCCAGTCGTCGAACCGATATTCCAACATATTATTCGAAATGGTTTTTTAACCGACTTAAGGAGGGATATGTCTTGGTTCGTAATCCTATGAACGCACACCAAATAAGCAAAATCCCTCTAAATCCCGATGTAGTAGATGGCATTGTATTCTGGACCAAAAATCCCATTCCCATGCTTGAAAAACTGGATATGCTCCGAGACTATATGTACTACTTCCAGTTTACGCTTAATTCATATGCACAGGACGTCGAAACACACATCCCAAGTAAGCAGAGCCATGTCATTCCCGCATTCAAAAAATTATCGGACTTGATTGGGCCTAATCGCGTCATTTGGCGATATGACCCCATTTTATTGAACGATACATACACTCCAGAGTATCACATCCGATATTTTGAAAAAATCGCAAAAGAACTAAGCCCATATACAAAAAAATGCACGATTAGTTTTATAGATTTTTATCGCAATACATCAAGAAATGTCTCTGGCTTGGCTTTGCATGATTTCCCACAAAAAGTCCAAAGAAGTCTTGCAAAAGAACTCGCTGCAATCGCCCATAGCTACGGTCTCCAAATTGATACTTGCGCCGAGGGAATTGAGTTGCAGGAATACGGAATTGAGCACGCTCGCTGTATAGATGATCGTTTACTAAGCAGGTTGCTCAACTGCCCTCTTGAAGTGGGAAAAGATAAGAACCAACGCCTCGAGTGCGGATGTATTGAGAGTCTTGATATTGGAGCGTATAACACATGTCGAAATGGTTGCAAGTATTGTTACGCAAATTATAGCGAAAAAACAGTATTCACGAATTCCAATAAGCACAATCCGGAATCTCCGCTGCTTTTTGGCGAAGTAGGACCTGAGGATAGAATTACCGAGCGGAAAGTCAAGAGTTGTAAAGTAACTCAGATTAGGTTTGATGTATAATCTTCTCCATCACTATCTCATCAATCTCTTGTTCCAGTACTTGAACTTTCCCCTGTAATGACAAAATGTGGGCGTCGAGGACCGGTTTCCTCAACGCCCACATTTTTTGCATCTGTGCCAGTTTCTTCAGTTCCTCCGTGCGGCTCTCACGAGCCGTGGAAACGAGCTCCCATACCCTCGCATCCAGTGTTTCCTCATGGATACGGTGGGAGGAGCAATAGGATTTTCCATTCCGGTGATACCCACGGCACACATATTCCACACGGCTCTTGCCGTTCCAGCAGCGAATCACAGGGATGAACGCATTCCCACATTCTCGGCAGGTCAGCAGCCCCGCATAGCGGTGTTTGGCCTGATTGCCGTTTGCAGGGCGGGCCTGCTGTTTGAGCAAGCGCTGTACCCGCTCCCATTCCTGTTTTCCTATGATTACGGGGAAGACTCCCTCATGACGATACCAGTCGGTTTTGTCTATATGCTTGGCTTTCCCGTTGTTGTATTCTCTGCGATGGTTGTTCAGCACGCCGGTGTACGCCTCCTCCACCAGAATGTTTTTCACACTGGCGTATGTCCATAGGAACTGACCGTCACGGGTTTTGTGCGTATGCCGGACCTCTCTGCCGCACCGTTCAGCTCGGAGCTGCGCCGGTGTCTTTCGCCCCGCAGCATTAAGCCGCCGGGCGATCTCTTTCTGCCCACACCCCTGCAAGTACAGAGAATAGATGGGCTGCACCGTGACTGCCGCCTCTGCGTCTATCCTGATCTGCCCCGTATTTTTGTCTTTCCAGTAGCCGAAGGGCGGCGTGATCACGATGCCGTCTTTCTGCTTCTGGCGGTATCCCGCCCGGATCTTTTTGCCAATATCCTTTGCATAGTAATCGTTCATCAGGCCGCGGACGCCGATGATCAAGTCATCTTCGTCGCGGAATGTATCAACGCCCTCCGTGGCAGAGATCACTCGCACCTGGTGTTCCCGCAGATAATCGATGAACAATGCGGTCTGGGTCCTATGGCGGCCAAGCCGGGATAAATCTTTCACGATGACAGCGTCGATCATATCAGCGTCTACAGCCGCCGTGAGCTCGTCCAGCCCACGGCGGTCAAAACTCATGCCGCTTATGTTGTCATCGAAGGACTGTCCTACGATGATGTACCCGTGCTGCTCGGCAAACGCCTGGCAGATCTCCTGCTGATTCAGCAGGGAGTTCATCTCACGGTCATCATCGTTAGAAAGCCGCGCATAGAGCCATACCCGCATCCGGTATCACCTACCCCGCATAATAATCGCCGTAGATCGCCGCACCCAGCCGGTCATAGTCAAAATCCATTGAGGGGATGCAATCTGTCTGCTCTCCATTTTCGAAGATGTCGAGATGGTCACGGAAGGGTGCTTTCAGCCGGATCTCCAAATCCAGCCTGCCATCTTCTTCGTGAACGAGTATCTTCTCCACCAGCATTTTCAGATGTGCTTCTGACATTTTTCCCTCTCGCAGGATGTCGTCGATCAGGCTGATGTCCCGCTTCAGCTTGGCCTGTCGGCTGCGGAGCATTTCTGAAATATTCTGCAATTCTTCGATTTGCTTTTTGGCCTCCGCGGTCTGCTCCTCGCGCTTGGTGATCATGCGGTCATAGCGTTCCGCATTGGTCTTATCCCGAATGCGTTCCATCAGGATCACCTCCACTTCCTCCTCCAGCAAGAGAATGTGCTCTTGCAGTTTACGTATTTTGGCACTGGCCACAGAAGCCTTTGGCGTCCATTTCTCGATGAGCCTTTCCATCCGTGACCAGTTTTCTTCGTACATTTTCTTTGTTCGCAGGATCTCCGCACCGATCAATCTGTCTAACGCTTCCTCGTCCACCATGTGAGAGGAGCAGTGTTCCCTGCCATACCGATGGTAGGTGTCGCAAACATAGGCGACCCGTTCCCCGCTTTTCAGCTTGATTCGTTTCCCGATAAAGGTCCGGCCACAATCCTTGCAGCGGAGCAATCCGCCGTACCGGAGGATGCCCCGGTTGGTGCCCGCACGGACATTTTTCTCTTTGCGCTCTGCAAGGAGTGCTTGAGCCTGCTCCCATATCTCACGGGTCACGATCACTGGCAGATAGTTTTCGTGGCGGAACTGTTCGTCAGGAGAAGTGAATCGGAAGGTCTTATTGATTTTGTTGCGCTCACTCTTATGGCAAATCAGCGTGCCGATGTAGCTCTCATCTCTCAAGATTCGGGCCACCATCGTTGCGTCCCACAGATGTTTTTTGAGGATGCCATCCTGAGTGTTTGGCAGGCGCTTATTTAGCAGTTCCGCCTGCATGAGAGCGGGCGTTTTTCTTCTCTGCTCATTCAGCATCCGGGCGATGGCTTTCATGCCGCTTCCACTGATGTAGGCGGAGAAAATCAGTCGGACCGTTTCGGCGGCTTCTTCTACGACAACGACCTTTTTTGTGTTCTTATCCTTGAAGCAGCCGAAAGGTGGGATGGTCACGATACCTTCCTTTTGCTTCTGTCGATATCCGGTGCGGACCCGGCGGCTGCCGTCGCGGGCATAGAAGTCGTTGACCAGCCCCTTGAAGCCGATGATGAGATCGTCGTTCTCGTTGAAGGTATCGATGTTCTCCGTTGCAGACAAAACCCGCACATCATGTTCTCGGAGGTAGTCGATAAAGAGTGCGGTCTGCGTCCGGTGACGGCCCAGGCGGGACAGATCTTTAACGATGATCGCTTCGATTTTGCCCGCTTCGACCACCTCATAGATTTTGTCGATTCCCTCACGGTTGAAGTGCATACCGCTGACATTGTCATCGAAGGATTCGCCCACCACCTCGTGGCCGTTGCTGACAGCAAAGTTATATATGATTTTCCGCTGGTTATTCAGAGAATTCAGTTCTTCATCCTCATCTCTGGACAGCCGATAATAGAGCCAGACTTTCATAATCGTTCCTTTCCGCTATGGTGTGCCGATCATGCACGACACACCATAGCACACAATTTTTTGAATAGCTATCAAAACAAATCAGGCGACTTCCGTTTCTACTTTAGCAACAAAATCGGTGGTTCGATTTGTATATGGATGATCCACAGACAGATAGTCGTGGATCATCATTTTCAGGAAATCATCGAACTGATCGTCCGTACCCACATAAGAGTACATGACGCTCGCAATATTGGATTCTTTTCTCTTTCTACCCATAGCGTTCCTTTCTCCCAAAGTCAATTCGGGCAATAAAAATAGCAGGCCTCACATGGTCTGCTGCCAGTCATAACTCACCTCGTCCTCGTGGTCATCTGCCTTGTGACCGAGGGCGATCTTCTTTTCACGTTCTTTTTGCAGCACCTTTCTGTCGGTGTGGTGCCGCGCAGGAATCACAAGCTCAGCAGGCCGGAGCTGCTCCAGACGGTGTCCAAGCCCCACCAAAGCAGAAGCAGTGCTGCCGCCGCCATTAACAGAGAGATCAATGCCGGAATACTGATGTGTGGCAGATGCAGTCTGGGAAGTCTGATTCTGTGCAGAGAAAAAGAATTCTCTTTCGGCTTCCCAGCCTGTTCGGTCATCTGCTCCAGATGCCGTACCGTCTTCAGAAGATCGTCCATCTGCGTCCGTGTGGGAAGCTGCGACATCTGCCTGCTGATGCTCTCCAACAGATCCGTCTGCCGATCCGCATGGTACCACAGTGTATCCAGATCGTTCATCATTCGCTCCCAATCCGCTTTCGTGGGACGTGATTCGGGAGGTGGTGTCTGCACCGGCAGCGCTGTCCGCTGGAGGTTGCGCTGCTTGAGTTCTTGCAGAGACAATCTCTGCTCTGATTCTGAATTCACGTTCCATGGCCTCCTTGCAATACTTTTCCTCGTGCAATTTACTGTCCCGGCACTTCATGCCGTCCGGGTCCCGCGAAAAAGGGAAAAATCATCGTTGAACACTCCCCGAAAATCTGCCATAATAGAAGAATTACGACAGCAAACGCAGAAAGTGGTTTTCGATATGAAACATATTTGCATCGGCGTCCTCGCCCACGTCGACTCCGGAAAAACGACCCTCTCCGAGGGGCTCTTATATGCTTCCGGCGCGCTGCGAAAGCTCGGCCGCGTCGACCACGGCGACGCCTTTCTCGATACCGACGCGCTCGAGCGTGAGCGCGGCATCACCATTTTTTCCAAGCAGGCCATGCTCACCGCCGGAGCAACCGAGCTCACGCTGCTCGACACCCCCGGCCATGTCGACTTTTCCGCCGAGATGGAGCGCACGCTCTCCGTCCTCGATTACGCGGTGCTCGTCATCAGCGGCAGCGACGGCGTGCAGAGCCACACGCGCACGCTTTGGCGGCTGCTCGAGCGCTACAGCGTGCCGACGTTCCTGTTCATCAACAAGATGGACCTCGCGGGCGCGGACAAAAGCGCCCTGATGACTCAGCTCACAGCGGCGCTGAGCGCGGAATGTGTCGACTTTTCCGCCCCTGTGAGCGAGCGCGACGAGGCGCTCGCCCTCTGCGGTGAGACGGCGCTCGAGCAGCTGCTCGAGCGCGGGGCCGTCACGGACGCCTGCATTGCCGACATGGTCGAGCAGCGCGCCGTCTTCCCCTGCTTTTTCGGCTCAGCGCTTAAAATGCAGGGCGTGGAGGAGCTGCTCGCCGCTCTCGATGCGTTCACGCTGGAGCCGGACTATCCCGATACCTTCGGCGCAAGGGTCTTCAAGATCTCACGCGACGCGCAGGGCGCGCGCCTGTCGTGGCTGAAGGTCACGGGCGGGTCGCTGCGCGTGAAAACGCCGCTCCCCTATACGGCGCAGGGCAGGACCTACAGCGAAAAGGCCGACCAGCTGCGGCTCTACTCCGGCGTCAGGTTCCGTGCGCTCGACGAAGCGGGCGCGGGCAGCGTCATCGCCGTCACGGGCCTGAGCCGCAGCTATGTCGGTCTCGGCCTCGGCGCCGAGGCCGAGGCGTCCGCGCCGCTCCTGCAGCCGGTGCTGACCTATCAGCTCATTCTGCCCGACGGCGCGGACGCGCACAGCGCGCTCGCGAAGCTCCGCGAGCTTGAGGAGGAGGACCCGATGCTGCGCATTGTCTGGGACGAGCGCTACGGACAGATCCATGTGCAGCTCATGGGCAAGATCCAGCTCGAGGTGCTGCGCCGCCTGATCCTGGATCGCTTCGGCCTGGACGTGAGCTTCGGCGAGGGCAGCATCGTCTACCGCGAGACCATCGCCGCGTCGGTCCTCGGCATGGGGCATTTTGAGCCCCTGCGCCACTATGCGGAAGTCCAGCTTTTGATGGAGCCGCTCCCGCGCGGCGCGGGCATCCAGCTTGCCTCCAGCGTGCCGACCGACGCGCTGGACCTCAACTGGCAGCGGCTTATTTTCACTCATCTTTCAGAGCGCGATCACGCGGGCGTGCTCACCGGCTCTCCGCTTACGGATGTGAAGCTCACGCTCGTCGCGGGCCGCGCGCACCTGAAGCACACCGAGGGCGGCGACTTCCGTCAGGCGACCTACCGCGCCGTGCGGCAGGGGCTGATGCAGGCGGAAAACGTGCTGCTCGAGCCGTACTATGACTTCCGCCTTGAGCTGCCGCCGGAGTGCGTCGGCCGCGCGATGACCGACCTGCAAAACATGGGCGGGACGGTCGACGCCCCGCAGACCGAGGGGGAGCACACCGTCCTCACCGGCTGCGCGCCGGTGCGCGGGATGCGTGACTACTTCGAGAGTGTCGCGGCCTACACGCGCGGGCGCGGGCAGCTGAGCTGCACCGTTCACGGCTATGAGGCCTGCCGGGAGCAGGACACCGTCGTCACTGCGCTCGGCTACGACGCCGAGCGCGACACGGAGAATCCCTCGTCCTCCGTATTCTGTGACCACGGCGGCAGCGTCACCGTTCCGTGGAACGAGGTCCCGCAGCGCGTCCACTGCGACAGCGGCATCCGCCTTGGCAAAGAGGCCCCGGAAGAAGCGGATGCCACGATTCCCCGCCGCGGCGTCGGCGCGGGCGGCGCATATGCCGCGGACAGGGAATTGCAGGATATCTTCGAGCGCACCTACGGCAAGGTCGAGCGCCGCGCCTTTGAGCCGGCGAAAAAGCCTGCGCGCACATCGCTTTCCGACCACTACGACGTCACGATTCACTCGGAGGAGACGGAATATTTGCTCGTCGACGGCTACAACATCATCTTTGCGTGGGATGAGCTCTCCGCGCTCGCCGCGCAGGATATTGCCGCCGCGCGCAGCGCGCTCATCGACATTCTGGCAAACTTTCAGGGCTTTCGCAAGTGCCGCGTCATCGCAGTGTTCGACGCCTACAAGGTCAAGGGCAATCCCGGCAGCGTGCAGACGGTGCACGGCGTCAAGGTCGTCTATACGAAGGAGGCCGAGACCGCCGACACCTACATCGAGCGCGCGACCTACGAGCTGCGCCGCGAGCGGCGCGTGCGCGTGGCAACGTCGGACGGTCCCGAGCAGGTCATCATCCTCGGTCACGGGGCGCTGCGCGTCTCCGCCCGCGCGTTCCATGCCGAGGTCGAGGCCGCCGAGGGGCAGATCGGCGCCGTGCTGCAAAGCCTGACGAATCGTCCCCGAAGCGAACGCACCATAAGAAACAATGTAACGCTCAAGCAGTGATCTCTGACAAAAAGCGGCGGCCGCGTGCCGCCGCTTTTTTGGCGCGATCTGCACATTTTCCCTCTTGCATTTCGTTTTTAACTGTTGTATCCTAATCACTGTCAATTTATTGCAATAGTCAATTCAGATTGACTATCTAACCATTTTGAGGAAAGGAGAATCTCATGCAGACCAACGAGATACAGGAGCTCCTGCTCGACACCATCCCCGCCTGGCACTACTGGTTTGCCCGCCCGTTCAAGCGGATGCTCAACGACGGCGTGAGCCTCGATATGTATTACTGCATCCAGTCCCTGCGCCGCAGCGAGCGCACGATGACGATGACGGAGCTGTCAAACTTTGCCCGTATGCCCAAGCAGCAGATGAGCAAACTCGTCGACAAGCTGGTCGACGGCGGCTTTGCCGAGCGGCTGAGCGACCCGGATGACCGCCGGGTCATCCGCCTGCGCGCCACGACGAAGGCCGACGAATACGTGATGAGCTTTCTTGAAAAGGACGCGGCGGAGTTCCGCGAATTCTTCGACCAGCTTGAAAGCGGCAAGCGCGAGCGCTTCTGCGACGCGCTGCGCACCATCCACGACACCTTTGAGGAGCAGCGCGAGCACCTCATCGCACAGGGAAAGCTTCCTCCCTGTCCCCCCGGGAAAGGAGAGCATTGCCAATGAACATGATCCGGCAGCTCATGGGCTGCATCCGCGAGTACAGAAAGCCCACCATCCTGACGCTTGTGTGCATGGTCGGCGAGGTGGCGATCGAAGTGCTCATTCCGTTTTTCACCGCAAACCTCATCAACGAGGTCAAGGCCGGCGCAGAGCTCGGCGGCATCGTGCGCGTGGGCCTCGTGCTCATTCTGATGGCGCTCGTGTCGCTCGGCTGCGGCGCGGCAGGCGGTCTCTTCGGCTCGCGCGCGAGCGCGGGCTTTGCCAAAAATGTCCGTCACGACGTCTTTACCCGCGTGCAGAGCTTTGCCTTTGAGAATATCGACAAATTCTCGTCCGCCTCGCTCGTCACGCGCATGACGACCGACGTCAATAACGTGCAGATGGCCTTCATGATGTGCATCCGCATCGCCGTGCGCGCCCCGCTGATGTTCCTCTTCGCCATCATCATGGCCTATATCATGGGCGGCGCGCTCGCGACGACCTTCGTCATCGTTATCCCGCTGCTCGTCGTCGGGCTTCTTCTCATCGCGCGCAAGGCGATGCCCGCCTTCCGCGCAGTCTTCCGCAAATATGACCGGCTCAACGAATCCGTGGAGGAAAATGTGCGCGCGATGCGCGTGGTCAAGGGCTTTGCCCGCGAGGAATACGAAAAGAAGAAGTTCGCCGCCGCCTCGGGCGATATTGCCAAGGACTTCACCTACGCCGAGCGCGTCGTCGCGCTCAGCGGCCCGCTGATGCAGTTCTGCGTGTACTTCAACATGGTCTTCGTGCTCTATGTCGGCTCGAAGCTCATCATCACGGGCGGCGGCACAAGCATCGACGTCGGCCAGCTCTCTGCCATGCTGACCTATGGGATGCAGATTCTCATGTCGCTGATGATGATCTCGATGATCTATGTCATGCTCACGATGTCCTACGAGTCCTTCGTGCGTATCTGCGAGGTGCTGCGGGAGCAGCCCGCGCTCGCCGATCCCGCCGCGCCCGTGTACGAGGTGAAGGACGGCTCCGTCGACTTCGAAAATGTCAGCTTCAAGTACTCCGCGCAGGCAAAGAAGTTTGCCCTGCAGGGCATCGATCTGCACATCGCGCCGGGACAGACCGTCGGCATCCTCGGCGGCACGGGCTCGAGCAAGTCGACGCTCGTGCAGCTCATCCCGCGCCTGTACGACGCAACCGAAGGCAGCGTCAAGGTCGGCGGCGTGGATGTACGCAATTACGACCTTGACGCCCTGCGCGGCAAAGTCAGCGTGGTGCTGCAAAAGAACGTTCTCTTCTCCGGCACCATCAAGGATAACCTGCGCTGGGGCAACGAGAATGCCACCGATGACGAGATGGTCGAGGCGTGCAGGCTCGCGCAGGCGGACGAATTCATCCGCTCCTTCCCCGACGGGTACGACACCTACATCGAGCAGGGCGGCACAAATGTCTCCGGCGGGCAGAAGCAGCGCCTGTGCATCGCCCGCGCGCTGCTGAAAAAGCCGAAGATCCTCATTCTCGACGACTCGACCTCCGCGGTCGACACGCGCACCGACGCGCTCATCCGCGAGGGCTTCCGCACCTATATCCCCGAAACGACCAAGATCATCATCGCCCAGCGCGTCGCGTCCGTGCAGGATGCCGATCTCATCCTGGTGATGGACAACGGCCGCATCGCGGACATGGGCACGCACGAGCAGCTCCTTGCCTCGAGCGCGATCTACCGCGAGGTCTATGAATCCCAGACGAACGGAGGTGAGCAGGATGAAGCGTAAGCCCATCGACACCGGCCGCGGCCCCAATGCCGGCGCCGCAAACCTTGCTATGCTGAAGCGCACGGTGAAAAAGCTGTTCTCCTACTACCCTGTGCTCGCCCCCATCACGTTCGCGTGCATCCTGTTTTCGTCCATCGTGTCCTCCATCCCCTCGCTTTTCACACAGAACGTCATTCAGGTCATCGAAAAGTGGTATGTTTCGCGCGACTGGGCCGCGGCGCAGGCCGAGCTCAAGCCCATCCTGACGCTGCTCATCGTGCTGTATGTCCTCTCCATTCTCGCGATCCTGGTGCAGAAGCAGCTCATGGCCTACATGACGCAGGGCTTTCTCAACAAGCTCCGCCAAGAGATGTTCGGCGGGATGCAGGACCTCCCCATCCGCTATTTCGACACCCACCAGCACGGCGATATCATGAGCTTTTACACCAACGATATCGACACGCTGCGCCAGCTCGTGTCCGAGGCCATCCCCGCCTTCCTCCAGTCGGGCGCGATCGTGCTGGTCGTATTCGCCATCATGCTCTACTTCAGTCTCTGGCTCACACTGGTGCTGGTCCTCGGCATCGTGCTGATGGTCATCGTCACCAAGCGCGTTGGCGGCGGCAGCGCCAAGTTCTTCCTGCGCCAGCAGAAGGCCGTCGCCAAGACTGAGGGCTTCATTCAGGAGACGATGACGGGCCAGAAGGTCGTCAAGGTCTTCTGCCACGAGCAGCGCTCCATCGAGGAGTTCGATGAGATCAACAATGCCCTCTTTGAGGACAGTTACCGCGCCCACGCCTATGCAAGCGTGCTCGGCCCCATCATCGGCAACATCGGCAACCTCCTCTATGTTGCGCTCGCGTTGGTGGGCGGCGTGTTCCTGCTCATTCACCTGCCGAACGTCAGCCTTTCCGGCAAGGCGCTGGATATCTCCATTCTCGTGCCGTTCCTCAACATGACCAAGCAGTTCACCGGCAACGTCAACCAGCTCTCCCAGCAGATCAACTCCATCGTCATGGCGGGCGCGGGCGCGCAGCGCGTGTTCTCCCTCATCGACGAAAAGCCCGAGACGGATGACGGCTTCGTCACGCTCGTCGACGCGAATATCGCCCCCGACGGCGCCATGACCGAGAGCGACACGCACACCGGCCACTGGGCGTGGAAGAATCCCAATGACAACGGCAAGGTCGGCTATCGCGCGCTGCGCGGCGACGTGCGTCTCATCGACGTGGACTTCGGCTACGAGCCGAACAAGGAGGTCCTGCATGACGTGTCCGTCTACGCTGAGCCCGGCCAGAAGGTCGCCTTCGTCGGCGCGACGGGCGCGGGCAAGACGACCATCACAAACCTCATCAACCGCTTCTATGACATTGCGGACGGCCAGATCCTCTACGACGGCATCGACGTCAGCAAGATCAAAAAGGCCGATCTGCGCCGCAGTCTCGGCATCGTCCTGCAGGACGTGAACCTCTTCACCGGCACGGTGATGGACAACATCCGTTACGGCAAGCTCGATGCAACGGATGAAGAGTGCATCGCCGCGGCGAAGCTCGCCGGTGCAGACGACTTCATCACGAGACTCCCGCAGGGCTACGCGACGGAGCTCGCCAACAACGGCGCAAATCTCTCGCAGGGCCAGCGCCAGCTCATCTCCATCGCTCGCGCGGCGGTCGCCGACCCGCCGGTCATGATCCTCGACGAGGCGACGTCGTCCATCGACACGCGCACCGAGGCCATCGTCCAGCGCGGCATGGATAAGCTGATGGAGGGCCGCACGGTGTTCGTCATCGCGCACCGCCTCTCCACCGTCAAAAACTCCGATGTTATTATGGTGCTCGATCACGGCCGCATCATCGAGCGCGGCAGCCACGAAAAGCTGATCGCGGAAAAGGGCACTTACTACCAGCTCTACACCGGCGCATTCGAATTGGAGTAACTGCACAAGGCTTTCGAAAAAGCGGCGGAGCCGCTTTTTCGAAAGTCAGGGGCGCATCCGAAAGGATGCGCTCTTTTTCTGCATATTGGTCCAAGTCCTCCCGGTATAATGTGTTGAACGCAAATTTTTAAGGGAGGAATTCTATGTCTCGTTCCTTTTTCCGCACCTACGGCTTTATGAGCGCGATGCTGCTCGCCATCGTGCTCGGGTGCGTGCTGGGCGCGCTGTGGCCGGAGGCAACGTGTCTCGCACCGCTCGGCACGATCTTCATTAACCTGATGTTCTGCATCGTCGTGCCGCTCGTGTTCTGCTCGCTCGCAAGCTCCATCGCCTGCATGAAAAGCCCCAAGCGCGCGGGAAAGATCATGGGAACAACGCTTCTGGTCTTCATCGTCACCGGGCTCATCGCCGCGGTCATCATGCTCGCCGTGATGCGCCTCTATCCCCCGGTGCTCGAGCCTTGGGCGGACGCAGTGGCCGGCACGGTCGACGCGCAGGCGAGCGTTGCGGAGCTGCTCGTCAACTTCTTCACGGTCGAAGACTTCGCCGCGCTTCTCTCCCGCCGCGCGATGCTGCCGCTCATCGTCTTCTCTATTCTCATCGGCTTCGGCGTGAACCTAAGCGGCGGCGCGGACTGCCTGACGGCGCGCGTCCTGCAGGATATGACGAATTGCCTCCTGAAGGTCGTCTCGCTCATCTCCTATTACGCGCCTGCTGCGTTTTTTGGCTTCTTCGCCTCGCTTGTCGCGACCTACGGCGCGCAGATCACCGCGGCCTATGGCCGTGCGATGCTCGTCTACTATCCGCTCTGCCTTGCCTACGCGCTCCTCGCCTTTCCGCTCTACGCTTACCTTGGCGGCGGGAAAGCGGGCATTGCCGTCATGCGGCGGCACATTCTGCGCCCCGCGGTCACGGCGCTCGGCACCTGCTCATCCGTCGCGACCATTCCGACCAACCTGGAGGCCGCGGAGGACAGCGGCGTGCCGCGCGATATCTCCGACCTCGTGCTTCCCCTCGGCGCGACGATGCACATGGACGGCTCCTGCTTCAGCTGCGTGCTGAAGATCGCGTTTCTCTTCGGCGTATTCGGCATCCCGTTCGAGGGCACGGGGCTCATCGTTAAAATCCTGCTGGTCGCGGTGTTCAGCTCAGTCGCCATGAGCGGCATCCCCGGCGGCGGTTACATCGGCGAATACATCATCTGCACGCTCTTTTTCCCCTCGCAGATGGCCATCGCCTACCCCATCGCCGTCACGATCGGCAACCTCGTTGACCCGCCCGCGACGATGATCAACTCCGCGGGCGACTACGTCGTGTCGTTTCTCGTCGCGCGCTTCACCGAGGGCAAGGACTGGCTCGCGCGAGCACAGCGCGAAAAGGCCGCGAAGTAAAGGCCATGCCGCGCAATTGCAACTGCGGCGTTCGACGGATCTTCTGCCCCAATGTTGCCGAATTGAGCGGGATTGCCTAAATTTTCCGTGCGCTTTCCGCGCAAGCGTGCTATAATGCTTTTCGTTACGAAAGAAGAACGATCCGCCCGCCGCGCGCGGGCAGAAAAGAGGACATTGTTTATGGAATACGATCTGCCCATCGCGCGCATGGCGCGCGGCATTGACGTCGAGGGCTTCTACCTGCTCAAATCCGCCTTCTCCAAGGTGACGGCCACCGGCAAGCCGTTCCTGACCGCCGTGCTCGCCGACGAGAGCGGCACGATCGAGGCCAAGGTCTGGGACTACACCGGTCCCATCGGTGAGCGCGACGTGGGCAAGGCCATCAAAATTCGCGGCAGCGTGTCGGACTACCGCGGCGCCCTGCAGATCACGGTCGACAAGCTCCGCCTGGCAGCGGATGACGACCATGTGGACGTCTCGCGCCTTGTGAGCGTCGCCCCCATCGACCGCGACGGCGCTTACGCCGACATTGAGCGCCTTGTCGCCTCCATCGAGGACCCGGATCACCGCGCCGTGTGCGAGGAGATGCTGCGCCGCCATAAGGCGGCCTTCCGCACCATTCCTGCCGCCAAGAGCGTGCACCACAGCTTTCTCTCCGGCCTTCTGATGCACACGTACAATATGCTGCGTCTGGCCGATTTCCTTGCCGCGCAGTACGCAGACACCGTGGACCGCAGCCTGCTGCTTGCCGGCACGTTGCTGCACGACTTCGGCAAGGAGCAGGAGTTCACCTTCTCCGAGCTCGGTCTTGTGACGGATTACTCCACCAAGGGCCAGCTTCTCGGCCACCTCGTCATGGGCGCGCAGGAGGTGGGCGAGGCCGCCGCCGCGCTCGGCATCCCGGAGGAAAAGTCGATGCTTTTGCAGCATCTGCTGCTTTCACATCACGGCGAGCCTCAGTTCGGCGCGGCGGTGCTGCCCCAGTGCGCGGAGGCGGAGCTTCTCTCGCTCATCGACCAGATCGACAGCCGCATGGAAATTTATCGCGAGGCGCTTGCGCCGCTGACCGCCGGTGAATTCAGCCCGCGCATCTTCGCGCTCGACAACCGCCGCGTGTATAAGCACCGCTGAAAAGCCGGTCCGGGAAAGGACCTGACAGGGAGAGGCTCTCTCGCACGGGAGGGGCTCTCCCTTTTTGCGTCCGTCTTTTCGCGCCGCGCGCTTTTTTCGACCGGATACGGAAAAACGGTGCTTCGCGCATTGCATTTGCGGGGCAGCTTTGCTATAATCAATGCAAAGCGTGATACTTTTGAAAGGATAGTGATTTGGCATGAAGAAGCTGCTCGATGCGATGCTTGCCGCCCTTGCGCGCGGTGAGCGCGTGGCGCTGTGCAGCATCCTGGCCTCCTCCGGCTCCGCGCCGCGCGGCGCGGGCGCAAAGATGGCTGTTTTTGAAGACGGCAGCACGCTCGGCACCATCGGCGGCGGCGCGGTGGAGCGGCTGAGCGGTCTGCGCGCGCTCGAAGCGATGAAAAGCGGGAAAAACGAGCTCGGGTCCTATGCGCTGCACCCGAGCGACGTGAACGATATCGGCATGATCTGCGGCGGCGAGGTGACGGTGTATTTCCAGATCTTCTCCCCACAGCAGCGGGACGAGATCGCCGTGCTGAAGCGCTGGCGCGAAATGCTTGACGAGAGCGTTGATCTCTGGCTGCTGCTCACGCTCGACGGCGAGCTGGTCAAAGATTTCCGCGTGCTCACGCGCGAAGAGCTCCCGCAGGAGCAGAGATCGCTCTTTACGACCCGCGCGCTCTGGCGGGACGGGCTCTATATCGAGCCGCTCGCCCGCGCGGGACGGGTCTATATTTTCGGCGGAGGTCATGTGGGCTGTGCGCTCGTGCCGGTGCTTGCGTCTGTCGGCTTCCGCGTGACGATGTACGATAACCGCGAGGAGCTGGCAAAGCCCGCGCGCTATCCCGCGGCGGACGATGTCATCTTCGGCAGCTTTGCCGATATCTTCGGCAAGGTAACGCTCACGGCGGACGACTATGCCGTTGTGATGACGCCGGGCCATCAGGCGGATTATGAGATCCTCTCGCAGGTGCTCCGAAGCGACGCGACCTATATCGGCTGCATCGGCAGCCGCGGCAAGGTCGCCAAGACGCGCGAGCGTCTGCGCGGCGACGGCTTTGCCGAGGCGGAGATCGACCGCGTTCACGCGCCCATCGGCCTTCCCATCCTGGCCGAGACGCCGGAGGAGATCGCCATCAGCATCGCGGCGGAGATGATCGAACACCGCGCCCGTCGCGCGGGTGCCGGAAAGTGAGGCGGCGCGCATGAAGCTCGCACCGCTCCTTCAGATCGGCCGCGGCGTGACCGCCATTATCGGCGGCGGCGGAAAGACGACGCTGATGGAAACGCTCGCCGAAGAGCTCTCGAAAAAAGGCAAGGTTATCATCACGACCACGACGCACATCCGCCGTCCGGCGCAGTATGAGACGCTGCTGGACGCGGACGAGGCCGCTGTTTCGGCAGCGCTTGACCGGTCTAACATTGTCTGCGTCGGCGAAGCGGCCGAAAACGGCAAGCTCTGCGCGCCGCGGCTTTCGATGAACGCGCTCACGCATTGTGCGGATTTTGTGCTCGTCGAGGCAGACGGCGCCAAGCGTCTGCCGCTCAAGGCGCACGCGCCGCACGAGCCGGTCATCCCGGCGGAGGCGCAGCGCATCATCACGGTCATAGGGATCGACGGCATCGGCAAAAAGATATCCGAGACCTGCCACCGCAGCGCGCTCTATGCACAGCTTGCGGGCACGGATGAGGAAGCGATCGTCACGCCGCAGCTTGCCGCGCGCGTCGTCAATGCCGAGGGCTACGGCGACCGCGTTTACATCAACAAGGTCGAGTCTGCCGCCGATTATGAAGCGGCGCAGACCATGGCAAATGAATTTTCCTGCCCGGTCATCGCGGGCAGCCTGCAGCAGGGGGTGTATGTATGCTTGCATTGATCCGCGGCGCGGGAGACATCGCGAGCGGCGCGGCCATGAGATTGTGGCGCTGCGGCATCGACGTGGTGATGACCGATCTCGCCCGACCGACGGCGATCCGCCGCACGGTGGCCTTTTCCGACGCCATCGTTCACGGGGAGACGACGGTCGAGGGGCTGCGCGCCGTGCGCGCGGAAAACGCCGCAGAAGCAGAAAAACTGCTGCACGATGGTGTGCTGCCCGTTTTGGCCGACCCTGAGTGCCGGTGCCGCGAGGCGCTTTCGCCGGATGCGCTCGTGGACGCGATTTTGGCCAAGCACAACCTCGGCACCAAGATCACGGACGCGCCGATCGTTGTGGGCGTCGGCCCCGGCTTTACGGTAGGCGTGGACTGCCACGCCGTCGTTGAGACGATGCGCGGCCACACGCTGGGCCGCGTCATCTATTCCGGCAGTGCGCTGCCGAACACGAATATTCCGGGGCTCATCGGCGGCTTTACGGGCGAGCGCGTGCTGCGCGCGCCGTGCGACGGCATTTTCACCGCCGTCCATCGCATCGGCGACACGGTCGAGGAGGGCGAGACCATCGGCTTTGTCGCAGGTCAGCCGATGAAGTGCACCATCAGCGGCGTGCTGCGCGGCGTGCTGGACGATGGCGTCCCCGTCAAAAAGGGCATGAAGTCCGGCGACGTCGACCCGCGCTGCAAGCCGGAATACTGCACGACGATCTCGGACAAGGCGCTCGCCGTCGGCGGCGGCGTGGTCGAGGCGGTACTGTATCTGCGCGCAAAAAAGCAGGGCAAGCGCTGACCTGCCTTCCCGCGGGCAGCGCATCTCCTCAGCATATAACAAAAGGGCGCGGTCTCTTATACAAGAGGCCTCACCCTTTTCATGCTTTCAATCGTTATGACCGGCTCCTCATTTGCCTTGCTCGATGCGCTTCAGCTCGCCGAAGTATTTGTCGTGCGTCTCCTGATAGGCGCGGTTGAAGACCGGGTCCTTGCCCTGATGCAGCTCGTGGATATAGTCGTGGTGATTGTTCATGATGTGCTTATCGAACATCGAGAGCGTAAAAACGCCGACATTCGAGCACTGGTCGGCAATACGCTCCACATTGACGAGGATATCGAGGAAGGTAAGACCCGCATACACCGTGCACTGGCCGTCGCGCACGCGGCGGATGTGATTGGAGCGCAGCGTGGCAACGAGGTCATCCACGACCTCCTCGACCGGCTCGATCTTGCGCGCGGCCTCGTAGTCCGTCGCGCCGAAAGCGCTGTAGGTGTAGTCGAGGATCTCGCCGAGTGCCTCCCTGAGCACCGCAAGCTCCTGATGCGCCACCGGCGACAGGCTCGCATTGCGCTCGATGAACTCCTGCGCGTTCTCCGTCAGGTTCACGGCGTGGTCGCCGATGCGCTCAAACTCGCCGAAGCACTGGATGTAATAGTTCAGAAGGTCGTTCGCGTGGCCCGTCGGCACATGGGGAGAAAGGCGGATGAGATAGTTGTCCACGTGGTCGGCGAGCTTGTCGATATGCTCTTCATTCTCGTTGATGACATTGATCGAATGGCGGTCGTACTTGTCGAGCACATTCATCGCGCTCATCACGCCCGTGCGGGCCAGGCGCGCCATGGTCGTGATGGCCTCGCCCGCGCCCGAGAGGGCGATGGCGGGGGAGGTGAAGAACTTTTCATCGAGCAGGGAAAGCTCGTGGTCCACGTTTTCGCCAAGCTGCACATCGTCCTTGACGAGCTTGCGCGAGAGCTTTTCAAACTGCCCGCAGACCGGCAGCAGCACGATGGCCGAGATCAGGCGGAACACCGTGTGCACGTTCGCAATGCCGCCGGAGGTCAGGACCTTATCCCACAGCGGGTCGAGCACGCCGAAGCCGTGCAGGAGCATCAATCCCACAATAATGAGGATCGAGCCCGCGACGTTAAAGAGGATATGGATCACGCCCGTGCGCTTGGCGTCAGCCTTGGAGCCGATGGAGCAAACGATGGCGGTCGTGACGCAGTCGCCGATGTTGACGCCGATGATGATGGCGTAAACGGACGAAAATGTCAGCGCGCCGGTCGTGGAGATGGCCTGCAGAATGCCGATGGTGGCCGATGAACTCTGCAGCAGGAAGGCAACGCCCGCGCCCAGCAGGAAGCCGAGCACCGGCTGGCCGGAGAGCTGATAGAACGTATTGGCAAAGCTCTCGGACTCCGACAGCGGGCTGACCGCTGCCGTCATGCTGAGAAGTCCGGTAAAGAGAATGCCGAAGCCCATTGCGATCGAGCCGATGGTATCGGACTTGCGGCTCTTGACCGCCATCAGGAAAATAATGCCGATGATTGCGGCCAGCGGCGCCAGCGTCGAGGGCTTGAAGAAGTTCAGAAGCGACGTCTCCGACGCGTTCACGTCGAGAAGACGGATGATCTGTCCCGTCACGGTCGTACCGACGTTCGCGCCCAGGATGACGCCGATGGACTGGTGCAGCGACATGATGCCCGCACCGACGAGGCCTGATGTAAGCACAATGGTCGCCGTAGAGCTCTGGATGACCGCCGTCACGCCGAGGCCCAGCAGAAAGCCGACCAGCGGGTTGTTCGTCACCTTTTCCATTGCGCTCTTGAACGCATCGGAGGAGCCTCTCTTCAGCCCGTCGCCCATCAGACGCATACCGTACAGGAACAGCGCGAGGCCGCCGAAGAGGGTAAAGATGTTAAAGATCGTCATATCGTTTTGAATCCTCTCTCATCCTTCGTTCACGACGCATTTCCATGCGTCAGGGCAGAAATACCCAACTCTCACCAGTTAGTATTTTAATCAGCCGCATGAGAAATTGCAATGCTTTTCCTCTTTTTTCGCAAAAAAACGTCCTTTTGAGATTTTGCTTGCATTTCTTTATTCATGTGTTACAATATTCGCAGTAAAAAGAAGGAGGCTTTCAACCATGTTGAACGCAAACAGCCCCATCGGTGTGATGGACAGCGGCATTGGCGGGCTGACCGTCGTGCGCGAGCTTCAGCGCATTCTCCCCGGCGAAGATATCATTTACTTTGGTGACAGCGCCAACTGTCCCTATGGCAATAAGACTTCCGATCAGATCTTCGAGCTCAGCCGCAATATGCTCCAATTCCTCGGCGACAACGGTGTCAAGTGCACTGCCATCGCCTGCAACACCATCTCCACCATGGCCGACCGCCTGCGCCCCTGCTTCGACTACAAGATCATCAGCATCGTGGAAGAAGCTGCCAAATACGTCCTGCGCGAGCATCTCAAGAGCGTCGGCCTCATCGCGACGGAGTTCACTGTTGCCTCCGGCAAGTACGCCGAGCTCATCCATGAGGGTGATCCCGAGTGCAAGGTCGTCGGCAAGGGCTCTCCCCTGCTCGCGGCACTCGTTGACCGCGGCGACTTCAACCAGCACGACATCAACACCGAGATCCGTACGCAGGTGGATAACATCCTCGCGCGCGAAAAGGTCGAAAACCTGATCCTCGGCTGCACGCATTACCCCATCGTGGAGGAAAACTTCCGCGAGTGCTACCCCGAAATGCACCTCATCAACCCCGCGCTCGAGCAGGCGAACGCCGTCAAGGCCTATCTCGCCGAGCAGAACGCGCTCAACCCGCAGAAAAAGGGCAAGTTCATCATCTGCACGAGCGGCGACCCGCAGGTGTATGTCAACGTCGGCAAGCGCCTCGGGCTTTTCGAGGCAAGCGAGCTGAAGGTCGTCCATATTTAACGCTTCCATTGCGCGCAAAGCGGAAGGACTCGGGTCCTTCCGCTTTTTTGTTCTGCCCCGCCCTGCTTTTGCATAGCGTGGAGCGAGGTGGTCTATTTTGAATCAGTTGGAAGCTGCAATTACGCGCGATTTTGGCGGACCGGAGGATTTCGAGCGCGTGCTCACGCACGCGCTGCGCCGCGCCTGCGGCGGCCGTGTCCTGCTCTCGCTGATGGCAGACGGCGCGCTCCGGCTCACCGGCACAAAGGATCCCGATATCGCCTTCGGCACGGTGCTGCTCGATCTCACCGCGCCGGTGGTACCGTGCAGCGAGGAATCGCTCGCCCTGCGCGTGCGCGTGATCGACTGGCGGCGCTGCGCAAGATGCTATGAAGAAGCGCTCGCACAGCAAGCAGACCGTTCCGCACCGTGATACTTACATGAAAAAAGCCCCCGCTGTGACAAAAGCTGTCACAGCGGGGGCTTCGCCTCTTAGTGCTGCAAAATATCAAGGATCGCCTGCACGGTTTGCTCCACCGTGCCGTTGTTGTCGATGACATGGTCGGCAAAGCGTTCGTAGCACGCCCTGCGTCTGTCGTACAGCGCCGCAAGGTCGCCCGCGGAAAGCGGGCGCCCCTCGCGCGGCAGCTTGTCCACGTCGCGCTCCAGCCAGAAAATAATGCCGTTCTGGTGCAGGAGGTCGTAATTTTCCTCCCGCGTCACGCAGCCGCCGCCCGTGGCGATGACCGCGCCCGAGCGCTTGCCAAGGTCTGCGATGGCCGCGCTCTCGAGCGTTCGGAATTCCGCCTCGCCGCGTCTTTCGATGAGCTGGGCGCAGGTCGCGCCGTTTCTCTCCTCGATCTCGGCGTCGCTGTCGAGCGCGATGCGGTCGAGCGCCTCGGCCAGGCGCGCGGCGACGGTGCTCTTGCCGCTGCCGGGCATCCCGATGAGCACGATATTCTGCATCCCGAGGCCCAGCTTTTTCCAGATGCGCTCGGTCTCGCTGTCGGGGATCTCCCTGTTTTCAAAGACCTCCGCCGTGCGCTTGGCCTGCGCGACGAGCATATAAAGTCCGCTCATATAGGGAATGCCGAGCTTTTCCGCCTGCAGGACAAACGCTGTACGCGCGGGGTTGTAGACGATATCGAGCACACCCTCGAGCTTCGGGAAACGCGACAGATCGACCGGCGACACGCCGCAGCTCGGATACATCCCGACGGGTGTGGTGTTCACGATGACCCCCGCATCCGCGTGGCGGTCCAGATTGTCATAGTTGTCTTCTCCCCTGCGGGAGATGACGGTCACGCTGCGCGCGCCCAGCTCCTCGAGCACGGCGCAGACCGTCGCAGAGGCCCCGCCGGAGCCGAGCACAAGCGTCTTTTTGCCCGCAACAGCAATGCCGCTCGCCTTCACCATGCCGGCAAAGCCGTAGGCATCGGCATTGTCGCCGTACAGCGTGCCGTCCTCGCGCCTGACCAGCACGTTCACGCTTTGAAGCTTCTGCGCAATGGGTGAAAGCGCCGCGCAGTAGGGGATGACCGCCTTTTTATAGGGGATGGTGACGTTCAGGCCGTCAAATTCCCCATCTTTTAAGAATTCGCCGAGCTTTTCCGGCGCGACCTCATAGAGCCTATAGTCATAGTCCGCAAGCTCTGCGTGGATGGCGGGCGAATAGCTGTGCCCGAGCCTTTCGCCGAGCAGACCGCAGCGTTTCATTCAGATCACCTCGCTGTAAGAACCGAGATACGAGAAGTCCTCGCACAGCTCCGGCAGCTCGCCCATGAGCTGCGTGAACTGCGGGGAATAGACCGAGGTCTCGAGGTCGAAGTAAAACATGAACTCAAAGTTGCGGTCCGGCATTGGGCGGCTCTCGAGCTTGTTCATGTTCACGCCGAGCGCATTGAAGCGCGAGAGCACCTTATACAGCGAGCCGGGATGGTGCGGCAGCACCATCATCAGGCTCGTGCGGTCCGCCCCGGGATAGATCTCGAGGTCTTTCGCAATGCAGATAAAGCGCGTGAAGTTATTGCCCTGATCCTGCACGGACGCCGCAAGGCAGTCAAGACCATAGAGATCCCTGCACGCGCGGGACGACAGCGCCGCCACGTCGCTGCGGCCGGACTCGGCCACCATGCGCGCCGCCACCGCCGTATTCTCGCAGCGGATGACCTTCACGTTCGGAAGCCCCTGCAAAAAGCGCGCGCACTGGCTGATGGCCTGCTCATGAGAGTAGATCTCGCGGATGCCTTCAAGCTTCGCGCCCGGATTGGCAAGAAGATTATGGTCAACCTTGATACGCACGGAGCGCACGATGCGGAAGTTGTGCTGCATCATCAGATCGTAGACCGCGTTCACGCTGCCCGCCGTGCTGTTTTCCAGCGGCAGCACACCGTAGCGGCAGAGGCCCTTTTCAATGGCGGAGAACACCGCCTCAAAGGAACTGAAAAAGAACGTGCTCGGGCGCTTGAAGAGCCGCTCGCAGGCCTGCTCGGAATATGCTCCCTCCACGCCCTGGCAGGCGACGGCGGCGTCCTCGGGAAAGAGCTGGGGCGTATGCCCGATCGCCGCGGCAATTTTCGCGGGCAGGTCGCCCTTCGTGCCGAGAAGACAGCTCTGGCGGCTGCGGCTCAGCTCGAAAATAAGGGAGTAGAGCGAGGAGACATACTCGCGCAGATCATCCGGCGTTTTGTCCATAAGCGCGCGCATTTTCTCCTTCTCGCGGCGCGCGTCGAGCACGCGCAGGCCGTTGACCCTTTTATACTCTGCGATCTTCTCGGCCGTTTCCATGCGTCGGGCAAAGAGCGCGATGAGCTGATCGTCGATGCTGTCGATCTCTTTTCGATAGTCGTTTAAGTCCATGTTCCCTTACCTCATTTCCTTTTTGCGCGCCAGATACGCATCATAGACCGCAATGGCGGCCGCCGCCTCCACACAGGGCACGGCGCGCGGCACGATGCAGGGGTCGTGACGGCCCGTGACGGCCATCTTTTCCGGCGTCATCGTCTGCAAATTGACGCTCTGCTGCTCGCGCGCGATGGACGGCGTCGGCTTGAAGGCCGCGCGGAACACAATGGGCATCCCGTTCGTGATGCCGCCGAGGATGCCGCCGCAGCAGTTCGTCTCGGTGACGATTTTCCCGTTTTCGACCGAAAAAGCGTCGTTGTTCTCGCTGCCGCGCAGCTTCGATGCGCCAAAGCCCGCGCCGAATTCAACGCCCTTGACCGCCGGGATACCGAAAAGCGCGGCGGCGATGCGATTTTCCATGCCGCCGAACATCGGGTCACCAAGACCCGCCGGCGCGCCGAAAACCGCACATTCGATGACGCCGCCGACGCTGTCGCCCGCCTCGCGCGCCGCTGCGATGGCCTCGCGCATTTGCGCGCCGCGCGCATCGCTGACGACGGGGAACTCCTTGTCCGCAGTCGAGCTTGTCAACTCACCTTCGTCGCAAATGCCTGCGATGGAGGCAATGCGGCTCACGACCGCAATGCCCTCGCGCGCAAGGAGCTGCAAGCAGATGCCGCCCGCAATGCACAGGGGCGCGGTGAGTCTGCCCGAAAAATGTCCGCCGCCCGCGCGGTCCTGATAGCCGCCGTATTTGACCTCGGCGGTGTAGTCGGCGTGACCGGGGCGCGGCGTGACGGCAAGATTCGCGTAATCCTGCGAGCGGGTACTCGTATTGCGGATGATCGCCGTGAGCGGCGCGCCGCAGGTGCGGCCGTTCACAATGCCTGACAGGACCTCCGGCACGTCGGCCTCCTTGCGCGGCGTGGACCAAGCGTTTTTGCCCGGCGCGCGGCGGCTCAAAAAGCGCTGGAGCTCGTCCAGATCGACTTTCTCGCCCGCGGGGATGCCCTCGACCGTCACGCCGATGGCTGGGGAATGGGACTGGCCGAAGATCGTCAGCTTCAAATTTTCGCCGTAGGTGCTGCTCATAATCCCTCTCCTTTCAAGCTGCCGTAGTCCTCCCAGAAGCGGGGGTAGGACTTGGCGACGCAAGCGTCATTGTCGACCGTGATCTCGCCCGTCGCGGCGCAGGCGGCTGTGGCGGCGGACATTGCAAGGCGGTGGTCGTTCTGCGTTTCGACCGCGCCGCCATGCAGCGCGGAAACGCCCGTGATGACGAGACCGTCTTCCTTTTCTTCAACTCGTCCGCCGAGCGAGCGCAGCATATCTGCCGTGCTCCTGAGGCGGTCGGACTCCTTGAGCCGCAGGCGGTAGGCGTTTTCGACCCTCGTCTCACCCTCCGCGACCGATGCGACAACGCTCAGCACGGGGATGAGATCGGGGATGGGAGATGCGTCGATCGTCACGCCGCGGAGCTTACCGCTTTTAACGGTCACGGCGTCGCTATGTTCGGCGACTTCCGCGCCAAACGCGCGCAGAACGTCCAACACGCCCCTGTCCCCCTGCGAGGATTGCAAATTCAACCCCTTGACGGTCACGCCTTCTTTCGACAGCGCGCCCATGCAGAGGAAAAACGCCGTATTCGACCAGTCGCCCTCGACGATCGTGCGCCTTGGCAGGCGGAACTTCTGCCCGCCTGGGATCGCATATGCCGCGCCGCTTTTCGGAAATTCGATTTGCGACAGCCGCAGCGCGTCTTCCGTCATCGCAACGTAAGCTGCGGATTCGAGCGGGCCGGTCACTGCGAGAATGCTGTCGCCGCTCAGCAGCGGCAGCGCCATGAGAAGCCCGGAAATATACTGCGAGGACACGTTGCCCGCAATCTCGTAGGCTCCGGCCGCAAGCTGCCCGCCGCATAAAAGAAGGTCTCCGTCCTCAAAAAGTTCCATGCCGTGCGCCCTCAGCACACCGTCCAGCGGGGCGAGGGGCCGCTGAGGGAGCCGCCCTTCGCGGTGAAAGACCGCCTGCGCGCCGAGCGCGCCGACAACGGGCAGCAGGAAGCGCAGCGTCGACCCGCTCTCGCCGCAGTAAAGGTCACAGCGGCCTTCGGGCACTTTTGGGATCGGCGAGACGAAAAAGCCTGTCTCCGTCTGCTCGATATCTGCGCCAAGGGCACTGAGGCACTTGGCCGTCGCCGCGATATCGGTAGAGATGCCGTCGCAGACGACCTCGGTCTTCTCTTCGCCGAGCGCTGCGCAGATGAGCAGCCGGTGCGCCTGCGATTTGGACGCCGGAATGCGCACATGGCCCGTGCGCGCGCCGGGTGTGATCGTTCTTTTCATCGGATGCCACCGTCCCGCATCCAGTCGCGCAGGGCCTCGACAGGGATGGTCTCCATGCGCACCCGGCCGATCTTTTCCGGCACGATGAGGTGCATCTTTCCGCCGGAGATCTTCTTATCGACCAGCTCCGCTTCGTAGAGCCTGTCGAGCGCATAGCCCGTTTCCGTCGGAAGGCCATAGCGGTGCAGAATGTTCAAAAGGTGCCGGAGCGTTTCCTCGCCGCAGATACGGCGCGTGACTGCCGCGCGCGTGACCGTCGCCATGCCGATGGCGACCGCCTCGCCGTGCAGAAGAGAAAAATCGCTGCACTGCTCCACCGCGTGACCAAACGTGTGGCCCAAGTTCAGCGTGCGGCGGCGGCCGAGGTCGTACTCGTCCGCGCCGACGATGTCGCGCTTCATCTGCACGCAGACCTCGATGACGTGCTCGTACTGCTCACGCACGGGCGTTTTGTAGAGTTCTTCAAAGAACGCTGCATTGCCGAGCATCGAATACTTGATGATCTCGGCGCAGCCGCAGCGGTACTGCTCCTCGGGCAGCGTTTCGAGCGTGTTGGGATCGCAGATCACGATGCAGGGCTGATAGAAGCTGCCCGCCTGATTCTTGCCCGTGGGCAGGTCGACGGCGGTCTTGCCGCCGACGGACGAATCGACCGCGGCCAGCAGCGTCGTCGGGATCTGGGCAAAGCCCATGCCGCGCTGATACGTCGCCGCGGCAAAGCCCGCGAGGTCGCCCACCACGCCGCCGCCGAGCGCAACGACCACGTCGCTGCGGCTGAAGCGGTGCTCACCGAGGAAGTGCAGCACATCGGCGTAGGTCGAGAGGTTCTTGCTCCCCTCGCCCGCGGGGAATGTGAAAGAGTGCACACGGTAGCCCGCCTTTTCAAGGGCCTTGACCGTGCGCTCGCCGTAGAGCGCGTAGACCGTGTCGTCCGACACGATGGCGGCCATGCCGGGGGCGCTGACCTCCCGGAGAAGCTCGCCCGCGCGGTCGAGTAAGCCGCGCTCGACCAGCACGTCGTATTCGCGCGAGGCCTTGATATGGATGCTTCGCATCAGCCGTCCACCTCTTCCTTTCTCTTCTTGCCCTCGTCCAGAAGTCGGATAAGGGTCTCTTCGTCGTCATTTTCCATGGCGGTCTTGTATTCGCTCAGGTGCTCGATGTAGCAGTCGATCTCCTTGAGCAGGAATTCCTTGTTTTCCATGAAGAGCTCCGCCCACATGTGCGGCGCGAGCCAGGCAACGCGCGTCATATCCTTGTAGCTGCCGGCGGAAAAGCCCTTGTGCTTTTTCGCTGTGGGGCTCTTGATGTAGGCGTTGGACGCCACATGCGCCAGCTGCGAGGTGAAGGCGATCATCTCGTCGTGCTGCTCGGCGGTTGTGACGGAGTAGCTCCCAAAGCCCGCGGGCGAGAGCAGGTCTTTCACATGGCTGAGTAATTCAATGTCGTCAAAGCGCGGCGGCACGAGCACCATCGGCGCGCCCACGAAGAGGTTCGCCTTGGCGTACTTGAAGCCCGAGAACTGCGTGCCCGCCATTGGGTGACCGCCAAGGTACGTAATGCCGTACTGCTCGGCGATTGGGAAGCACGCCGCGCATACCTTGCGCTTGGTGCCGCAGCAGTCGATGACGACCGTGTGCTTGTCGATCTTTGCCGCGTGATTTTTGAGCCATTCGACCGCCGCCGCGGGTCGGACGGCCAGCAGGATGACATCGCACTCTGCCATCGTCTCGTCCGTCAGCGCCTCGTCCACCGCGCCGCTGATGATGGCAAACGACACGACATCGCGGTCGATGTCGTGGGCGAGCACGCGCTCGCCCGCCTCGTGATACGCCTTGGCGAACGAGCCGCCGATCAGTCCGAGGCCAACGATGCCGACCGTCATGCCTGCACCGCCTCTCTCACGCGGCGCACGGCCTTGGCAAGGTCATCATACTGCTCGGGGCGCAGGGACTGCGCGCCGTCGCACAGCGCGTGGATGGGGTCGTTGTGCACCTCGATGATGAGACCGTCAGAGCCGCAGGCGGCAGCGGCCAGCGCCATCGGCGGGACCAGACGCGCAATGCCGGTCGCGTGGCTCGGGTCGACGATGACGGGCAGGTGCGTCAGCTCCTTGAGCATCGGCACAGCCGCAAGGTCGAGCGTATTTCTCGTGTAGTCGTCGTAGGTGCGGATGCCGCGCTCGCAGAGGATGACCTGCTCATTGCCGCCGGCCATGATGTACTCTGCGCTCATCAGCAGCTCCTTGAGCGTGCTGGCAAGACCGCGCTTTAAGAGGATGGGCTTACGAAGCTTGCCGAGCTCGCGCAGCAGATCAAAGTTCTGCATATTGCGCGCACCGACCTGAATGAGGTCGACGTCCTCAAAAAGCGGCAGGTAGTTCGTGCCCATAATCTCGGTGACGATGGGAAGGCCGGTCTCCTGACGGGCGATCTTCAGCAGCTCGATCCCCTCGGCCTTCAGGCCCTGGAAGTCATACGGAGAGGTGCGGGGCTTGAACGCGCCGCCGCGCAGCATATTCGCGCCCGAGGCCTTGACCGCCTTGGCGACCGCGACGATCTGCTCCTCAGACTCGACCGAGCAGGGCCCTGCGATCATGCAGAAGTTGCCACCGCCGATCTTTACATCGCCCACCTGAACGATCATATCGTCCGGGTGGAACTTGCGGTTGCAGCATTTGAAGGGCTCCGTCACGCGCTTGACGGAGTCAACGATACTCAGGCTTTCGATGAGATCCATGTCAACGCGCGCCGTGTCGCCGATCAGTCCCAGCACGGTCTGGTACTCGCCCTCGGAGATATGCACGCCAAGTCCCTGATTTTTGAGCCAGTTGATGAGCTGCTCGCGCTTGTCTGCTTCCGCGCCATGCTTGAGTACGACGATCATGATAGTGTCCTCCTTAGATCGGTCATGAATTTTTATCTCCGGAACGAAAAATGCGGCACAGGTCTAACCTGTGCCGCATCAAGTCATCTTTTTCAAGAGCCCTTTTTCGTTGCATCACAAATTAGCCTTACTATGAATTCACAGTAAAGTAATAGTAGTATGCAAAAACGAAAATGCTCTTCATCTGTCTTGTCTTCTCCGTTCGTGGAACTTTGTTGCCCTCAGTATAAAAGTCTGAACGGCGATTGTCAACCGAATCATTTTACATTTTCGCCCTCCTCTTCGATTTTCGTCGAAAAGCGTGCGATTTGCCCGGCGCCGATCCCAAAAATTACAGCACTTTACACCAATACAGTGTCCGTTTTTTCGCATTTTTCCGCCGTCAAAATGCGCATTTGGCAAGTTTTCATGACAAGTGTGCATATTTTTTCATTTGCGCCCGAGCCCCGCGCATCCGCACTTGACATTCCCGCAAATATCCCGTATAATGCACCGAAGCTACGACAAGGAGGAACGGAAGATGCGCTATCGTCTGAAAAACGTACAGCCCCTCCCGCTCGTCGTGTTTCCTTTTGCGACGGCATTTTTTTCGGACGGAACGACCGTTTCCTCTGCCGATGATATGACTGCCGCTCATTTTGAATATGATTTTGTTTCCCGGTCTCGCTGATGCCTTCAGGCATCCTCGTGGGCCGGGATTTTCTTATCAGGAGGACACGCTTTGATCGAAGTAACATATACCATCGCGGAGAACGCCCCCATTGCCTCGGACGTCTACCTCTTGAAGCTCGAGGGCGACACCTCGGCCATCACTGCGCCGGGGCAGTTCCTTGAACTGAAGCTGTCTGGCTTCTTCCTGCGCAGACCCATTTCCGTCTGCGACTGGGAGGAAAACACCGTCACCCTTCTCTACAAGGTGGTCGGCGGCGGAACGGACTGGCTCTCCCGCTGCACCGCCGGACAGACGCTCGATACGCTCTCCGGCCTCGGAAACGGCTTCGACGTTGCCGCCTGTGGAAAAACGACGCTGCTCTGCGGCGGCGGTATCGGCACAGCGCCGCTCTACGGTCTTGCCAGGCGTCTTCTCGTCTCAGGCAAAACGCCTGTGGCGCTGCTGGGCTTCAACACATCCGATGACATTTTTTACGAAAAAGAGTTTCAAGCCCTCGGTGTACAGACCATTCTTGCAACGGCGGACGGCAGCCGCGGTGTGCGCGGCTTCGTGACCGACGCGCTGCCGGAGCGGTTCGATACCGTCTGCGCCTGCGGCCCGCTGCCGATGCTCCGGGCGTTATGCAAAAAGACGGACAAGCCCTGTCAGCTCAGTCTGGAAGCGCGCATGGGCTGCGGCTTCGGCGCGTGCATGGGCTGCACGATCGACACGGCGAACGGCCCCAGCCGCGTCTGCCGCGAAGGTCCCGTCTTCCGAAGGGAGGAACTCAAATGGTAACGACGAACATCACGCTCTGCGGTCTTCCCCTCGACAATCCCGTCATCCCCGCCAGCGGCACATTTGGTTACGGCTATGAGTTCGCGGAGCTGTACGATATCAACTGCCTCGGCACGTTCTCCTTTAAGGGGACAACGAGAGAGCCCCGCCTCGGCAATCCCCAGCCGCGCATCGCGGAGATGCAGAGCGGGCTGCTCAACGCCGTGGGGCTCCAGAATCCCGGCGCGGACGCGGTCATCGCCGAGGAGCTGCCCAAGCTCGCGCGCGTTTTCCACAAGCCCGTCATGGCGAATGTCAGCGGCTTTTCGCTGGAGGAATATGTCGAGGTCTGCCAAAAGCTCGACGCCTGCCCGCAGGTCGGCTGGCTCGAGGTGAACATCTCCTGCCCCAACGTCCACGGCGGCGGCATGAGCTTCGGCACTGACCCGAAGGCTGCCGCAGCGGTCACGCGCGCGGTGAAGGACGCGGTCAAAAAGCCCGTCATCGTCAAGCTCTCCCCCAATGTCACGAGCATTGCGGACATTGCCAAGGCCTGTGAGGACGCAGGCGCGGACGGTATCAGCCTCATCAATACCGTCATGGGTATGCGCATCGACCCCAGAACGAAGCGCCCGCTGCTTGCCAACGGCACGGGCGGAATGTCCGGTCCCGCGATCTTCCCGCTCGCCGTGCGCATGGTCTGGCAGGTTTACGAAGCGGTGCGCATCCCCGTTGTCGGTCTCGGCGGCGTGATGAGCGCCGAGGACGTCATCGAGCTGATGCTCGCGGGCGCAACGGCGGTCGAGGTGGGCGCTGCCAACCTTGTCGATCCCTTCGCCTGCCGCCGCATCGTCGAGGACCTGCCCCGCGTCATGCAGAAATACAACATCAACAATCTGAACGATATCATAGGAGGTGCCCACCATGGGTAAGGACGTTATCATCGCACTGGACTTTGACAGCAAGGAAAAAACGCTCGCGTTTCTCGACCGCTTCACCGGCGAGAAGCCGTTCGTGAAGATCGGCATGGAGCTCTTCTATGCCGAGGGCCCCGCTATCGTGCGCGAGGTCAAGGCGCGCGGCCACAAGATCTTCCTCGATCTCAAGCTGCACGACATCCCCAACACCGTAAAAAAGGCCATGGCCGTGCTCTCCGCCCTCGATGTGGACATGGTCAACCTTCACGCCCCCGGTACGCGCGCGATGATGTCTGCCGCACTCGAGGGTCTCACCCGCGCGGACGGCACGCGTCCGCTGCTCATCGCCGTCACGCAGCTCACCTCCACGAGCCAGCAGAGCATGGAGGATGAGATCGGCATCCACCGTCCCCTTGAGGAAGTGGTCATCGACTACGCAAAAAATGCCATGGCCGCCGGTCTTGACGGCGTGGTCTGCTCCCCGCTCGAGGCCGGGCGCATCCATGAATCCTGCGCGAAGGAATTCCTCACCGTCACCCCCGGCATCCGCTTTGCCGACGCGAAGGCGGACGATCAGGTGCGCATCACCACGCCCGCAAGGGCGCGCGAGATCGGCTCGGACTACATCGTTGTCGGCCGCCCCATCACGCAGGCGGAGGACCCCGTCGCCGCCTACCGCCGCTGTGTCAGCGAGTTCGTGGGGTAAAAAATGAGCTGGGATATCATCTTATTTGATCTGGACGGCACGCTGACTGAGTCCGGCCCCGGCATCATGAAGGCCGGGCAGTACGCCCTGCGTGCCTTCGGCATCGAGCGCGACTGGCGCGAGCTGTCGTTTTTCGTCGGCCCGCCGCTGAGCGAGACCTTCGCGCGCTTTGTCCCCGCGCAGGACGTGGATGCCGCGGTCGCAAAATTCCGCGAATACTACCAAAAGGACGGGTGGCTCGACAACGCCCCCTACCCCGGCATCCCGGAGCTGCTTGCGCACCTGAAGGCGCAGGGCAAGCGGCTCTTCGTCGCCACATCGAAGCTCGACACCATGGCCGTGCGCATCGTCGAGCACTTTGGGCTCATGCCGTACTTTGAAGCCGTCTGCGGCGCGCCCGCGGGCGACAAGGAGGCAGGAAAAAAGGTCAATGTCGTCAAGGCCGCGCTGAAATCTGCCGGCTGTGACGATCTTTCCCGCGCCGTCATGATCGGCGACCGCGAGCACGACGTCATCGGCGGCCACCTCGCGGGGCTCGAGGTCATCGGCGTGCTCTACGGCTACGGCAGCCGCGAGGAGCTCACCGCCGCCGGCGCCGACTACATCAGCGAAACACCCGATACATTGGAAACTCTGATTTTGTCAATCGACTGATCATTTGAAAGGAGAAGAGATAGAAATGGAGCATTTGGAACGCAGCATTGCAGAGGGCCTGCTCTCCATCCGCGCGGTCTTTTTCCGCCCGGACGAACCCTTCACCTGGGCCAGCGGCATCAAGAGCCCTGTCTACTGTGACAACCGCTTGATCCTGACCGCGCCCGAGGTGCGCACGCAGGTGGAAAGCGCGCTGTGCGAGCTCATCCGCACCGATTACCCCGACGCGGAGGTCCTGATGGGCACAAGCACGGCAGGCATCGCGCACGCGGCCATCGTCGGCCACATGATGGGCCTGCCGATGGGCTATGTGCGTGCGTCCGGCAAGGACCACGGCCGCAAAAACCAGATCGAAGGCCGCCTTGAGCCGGAACAGAAGGTCGTCGTCATTGAGGACCTCATCTCCACCGGCGGCAGCGTGCTGGACGTTGTGAACGTCCTGCGCGAGGCGGGCGCGGAGGTACTGGGCATTGCGAGCATCTTCACCTATGGGATGCGCAAGGGCCTTGACCGCCTCGCCGCCGCCAACGTGAAGAACCACAGCCTGACGAATTTCGACGTCATCGCCGCTGTCGCGGCAGAGCAGGACTACATCCACCCCGACGATGTTGCGCGGCTCATCCGCTTCCGCAACGACCCGTCGGATGAATCCTGGATCAGCGCAGGCAAGCAGGCATAAGACTCTTCAACCAAAAAGAGAGGCAAACGCATGAGCGTTTGCCTCTCTTTTTTCGTCTGTCGGTTTTCAGCGCTCCGTCACGCCGCTTCCCTCTTCTGCGTCGAGCTCGCGGCGCTCCTCGATGGCCTCTTGCAGGATCATATCCTTGACCTTCATGAGGCGGATGGTGTTGGCGCGCTCGTTTTCGTCGAGCTTCATCGTAATATACTTGATACTCTGCTGCATCTGCGGGATCTTGACGTACTCCAGCGCGTTGACTCTTCTGCGCGTGCGCTCAATCTCGGCAGCGAGCAGCTGCGTCGCCTTCTCGACCTCGGCAAGGCGGAGAAGGTCCGGCAGGATATCGCCGAGCTCGCGCACGGCATCGTCGAGCTCGCCGCTCGTCTGGGCAAAGCCGTAGGGGTAGATGTCCCCGCCGTCCTCGCTCGCGAGCTTGAACTCATAGCGCGGCACCTCGACGCTCATCACGTTTTCGCTGCTCATGTCGAGTGATACGCTCTGGCGCGGACACAGCAGCGCCTGCTCGAGCATCTCCGGCGACATGAGCGCGCTCGCCACGGTGAAGGAGCCGTAGGCCCTTGTGAGCGACTGCTCGACCTTTTCGCGCAGGGCGCGGTCCTCGCGCACGACCTCCATGAACTGCTTCATCAGCTCGTCGCGTTTGTCCTTGAGGAGCTTGTGCCCACGCTGGGCGGTGCGCAGCCGCGCTTTCAGGCGCGTGAGCTCCATGCGGGTGGGATTGACAGTGGTCGCAGGCACGTTTCTCCCCCCTTACTCGTCCTTTTTGAGATACTTGTCGATATACTCCGGCTTGATGCGCTTGAGTTCGCTGCGCGGCAGGATGGAGAGAAGCTCCCATCCGAGGTCGAGCGTCTGCTCGATGGAGCGGTTTTCATCGCTTCCCTGTGCAACGTAGCGCTTTTCAAACTCGTCGGCGAACTTGGCGTACAGCAGGTCCGTCGGGCTGAGCGCCGCTTCGCCGAGGATCGACATGAGCTCCTTGTTCTCCTTACCGGTAGCATAGGCCGCGAAGAGCTGGTTCATCGTGCCGGAGTGATCCTCGCGCGTCTTGCCCGCGCCGATGCCCTTGTCCTTGAGTCGGGAAAGGCTCGGCAGCACGTCCACCGGCGGGTTGATGCCGCGGCGGTACAGCTCGCGCGAGAGGATGATCTGCCCCTCGGTGATATAGCCCGTCAGGTCGGGGATCGGGTGGGTCTTGTCGTCCTCAGGCATCGTGAGGATGGGGATCATCGTGATGGAGCCGTCCTTGCCCACCTGACGCCCCGCGCGCTCGTACATCGTCGCAAGGTCGGTGTAGAGGTAGCCGGGATAGCCGCGGCGGCCGGGGACTTCCTTCTTCGCCGCGCTGATCTCGCGCAGGGCCTCGGCGTAGTTCGTGATATCCGTCAGGATGACGAGCACGTGCATCCCGCAGTCGAAGGCGAGATACTCCGCGGCCGTGAGCGCCATGCGCGGCGTTGCGATACGCTCAACGGCAGGGTCGTTGGCAAGGTTGGTAAAGAGCACCGTGCGGTCGATGGCGCCGGTGCGCTTGAATTCGTTGACGAAGTATTCAGACTCTTCAAACGTGATGCCGATGGCCGCAAAGACGACGGCAAAGTTGCTCTCGCCGTCCAGCACCTTTGCCTGACGCGCGATCTGTGCGGCAAGCTGCGCGTGCGGCAGACCCGAGCCGGAGAAGATAGGCAGCTTCTGCCCGCGCACCAGTGTATTCAGGCCGTCGATGGTGGAAATACCGGTCTGGATGAACTCGTTGGGGTAATTGCGCGCCGCGGGGTTCATCGCAAGGCCGTTGATGTCGCGGTGCTCGTCGGCGATGATGGCGGGGCCGCCGTCGATGGGCTGGCCCATGCCGTTGAAGACGCGGCCAAGCATGTCGCGCGACACGGCGAGCTGGAGCGGGTGACCTAAAAAGCGGATGCGCGAATCGGCGAGGTTGATGCCCGCCGAGGCCTCGAACAGCTGCACGACCGCGCGGTCGCCGTTCACTTCGAGCACTTTGCAGCGGCGCGTGCTGCCGTCGGAGAGGACGATCTCTGCCAGCTCGTCATACGTGACGCCCTGCACATGGTCCACAACCATCAGAGGGCCGGAAATCTCGCGGATGGTCTTATATTCACGGATCATTCTTCCTTCTCTCCCTTCTCAGCGATCGCGCCGAGCTGCTCCTCCATCTCGACGAGCAGGTTTGCGTAGGCGTCCTTGTACTGGTCGGCGGGCACGCCCTTGGCGCGGCCGATCTTTTCGCGCGCGGGGATGGCGAACATCGCCATCAGGTCGCCGCCGCGCTCCGCCGCGCCGCGGCACTGGGTATCGTACTGGCGGATGAGCGAGAGCATACGCGCCTGACGGTCGTATTCGGAATAGGCGTCGTTGTCGGCAAACGAGTTCTGCTGCAAAAAGTCCTCGCGGATCATGCGCGCGACCTCGAGTGTGATCTGGTCCTTTGCGCTGAGGGAGTCCTTGCCGACGAGCTGCACGATCTCATTGAGGTTCGACTCCTCTTGCAGCATTGCCATCGCCCACTCGCGGTTCTCAAGGAACTCATGTCCCAGATGCTCGCTGTACCACGGGCGCAGCGAGTCGAGGTAGAGCGAATAGGAGTTGAGCCAGTTGATGGCCGGGAAGTGGCGGCGGTAGGCCAGGGACGAATCCAGCGCCCAGAAGACCTTGACAATGCGCATCGTCGCCTGCGAGACCGGCTCGGAGAGGTCGCCGCCCGGAGGCGAGACCGCGCCCACGGCGGTAAGGCTTCCCTGCCGCTCGTCGCTGCCGAGGCACTCGACCACGCCCGCGCGCTCGTAGAACTGCGCAAGGCGCGAGGAAAGGTAAGCAGGATAGCCCTCTTCACCGGGCATTTCCTCAAGACGGCCCGACATTTCGCGCAGCGCCTCCGCCCAGCGGGAGGTCGAGTCCGCGATGACCGCGACGGCATAGCCCATGTCGCGGAAGTATTCGGCGATGGTGATGCCGGTGTAGATGCTCGCCTCGCGCGCCGCGACCGGCATATCCGAGGTGTTGGCGATCAGCACCGTGCGCTTCATCAGGCTCTCGCCCGTGCGCGGGTCGATGAGCTCGGGGAACTCGCGCAGAACGTCGGTCATTTCGTTGCCGCGCTCGCCGCAGCCGATGTAAACGACGAGGTCCACGTCCGCCCACTTAGCCAGCGCGTGCTGCATGACGGTCTTACCGCTGCCGAAGGGACCGGGGATAGCCGCCGTACCGCCCTTGGCCACGGGGAAGAACGTATCCACGATGCGCTGGCCGGACTGAAGCGGCGTGACGGGCGGATACTTTTTCGTATAGGGACGGCCCACGCGCACAGGCCACTTCTGGATCATCGTGAGCTCCTTTGTCTCGCCTCTGTCGGTCTCGACCACGGCGACAACATCCTCTACCGTGAAGCTGCCGGAGCGGATCTCCTTCACGGTGCCGCTCATTTTAGGCGGCATCATGATCTTGTGCAAAATCGACGGCGTCTCCTGCACGGTGCCGAGCACGTCGCCGCCGATCAAATGGTCGCCGGCCTTGGCAACGGCCGTGAAGTCCCACTTCTTGTCGCGGTCGAGCGCGGGGACCTCTTCGCCGCGCGGCAGGAAGTTGCCGCCGGTCTTCTGGCGGATGACCTCCAGCGGGCGCTGAATGCCGTCGTAAATGTTCTCGATGAGGCCGGGGCCGAGCTCGACCGAGAGCGGCGCGCCGGTCGTCACGACCTCCGCGCCGGGGCCGAGGCCCGAGGTCTCCTCATAGACCTGAATGGCGGCGGAATCGCCGCTCATCGTCAGAATTTCGCCGATGAGCCGCTGCTCGCCCACGCGGACCACGTCCGCCATATTCGCTTCCGAAAGTCCCGACGCCACGACCAGCGGGCCGGAGACCTTAACGATCTTTCCCATAAGGCTTTCGCTCCTTTTTTACAAAATGTCCGCGCCGACGGCCTTTTCCGTAGCCGTGCGCACGCCCGCCATGCCGATGCCGAGGCTTCCCTCCCGCCCGGGGACGAGGATGATCGCGGGGGCAAGGTCCTCGCGCCGCCGCTCGATCTCTGCCGGGATCTGCGCGGCGAGATGCTCGGTCAGGTAGATGATGGCGTAGTTTTCCTTCGCCATGCGGTGGATGGCGGCCTTCGCCTGTTCGCCGTTTTCGGCGATGCAGGTCTCAAGGCCGAGGGCACGGAAGCCGAGCACGCTGTCGCGCCCGCCGATCACTGCGATCTTGTTCATCTGCCGCCCTCCTTACAAATAACTCAAGCGCAGGCGCGCGCGGATGTCCTCCGCGTCAAGCCCCGCGAGCTTACCGGATAAAATGGTGCGCACGGCGGTGAATTCCGCCTCCTTCGCGCTCAGGTATCCCACGATGACCTCGGGCCCAAAGGGGGTTCTGCGCGCGCGCTGCAAATACCGCACGAGCGCATCGTCACACGCGCGCTCAAAGGCCGTCAGGCTGCCGCTGCCGCCCAGCGTTGCCGCCGCGAGCTCTCCCGCGGACGAAAGCGCGCTGCCGCGCGTCAGCTCCGCCAGCCGGTCGCCGCGCGCGGTCTTGAGCTGGTTTGCCGGGATGTGTCCGCCCGGCAGCAGCGCCGCGGACAAAAGCTCATCCGACGCGCCCATGCGCTGGGCACGCACCAGCGTGCGCAGGTTGATCGCGTCGATCTGCAAGGCAACGTAGCCGATGAGGAAGTCGCTTTCCGTCTCTTTGGCGAGCGCGCTCATTTCTTCAAAGCAGGCCCGGTCCAGCGTCAGCTCCGCCGCGCGGACATCTCCGCCCTCGGCCTCCTTCTCCGCCTGCGCCATTGCGCGGCCCATGCGAGAGGAAAGCATCCCCCGCTCGCCGCGCAGCAGCGCCGCAGCGTCATACCGTCCGCAGCCAATAACAAGGCGCGAGACATCCTCGCCCGTGAGCTTTGCCTTCAGCGCAAGCTTTGCGTTGTGATAGTCGTACTTGAGCTGAAAAAGCTCGACCAGGCGCTTGTCCGGCGCGAGCACCGCGACCTCACGGTAGAGCTCCGCGCGCGAAAGCGCCAGCAGATGCTCCACCTCTCCGAGCGTGCAGTGCTCGATCGGCGGATAGCCGCACTCGATGAGCAGCTTGCAGCTCTCCTCCGCGGTGGGCGCTTCCAGCATCCGCTCGGAAAGCGCCTGTGTCAAAAGGTGCGCTTCGCGCGCGTGCAGCGCCGCAGAGACCGCTGCATAATTCGTATCCCGATACTGCTGCACCGCTTCTCCCCTCCCTTACTGTGCAAAGAGGAGTTCGGCCGCGCCGCGCTCGGTCCTCTCGCGCGAGAGCGCGAGAAGCGTTTCAAACGAGCAGTTCACGTCGCACTCCCGGCTCACGAGCAGGAAGCCCGCGCGGATATCCGCGCACCGGTCCGAGAGCGTCAGGCTTGTCCCCAGCTCGCGGTTTGCCCGCTCGGTGAGCTCACAGCCGATGGCATCGTGATCCTTCTGAGAGAGCAGAAGCTCCTCCGTCCCCGTGCTCACAGCACGCTTGAGAAGATGGACGAGGAGGTCAAGGTATTTTTCCTTCGGCATCCCGCACAGCTTCTCCAGCGCGCGGTCGTAGGCCTCGGCAAGCACCGCCTGCTGCGCGGAAAGCGTCAGCTTACGCGTTTCCATCTCTGCCGCCGAGCACAGGCGCTCGTAGCGCTCCTGCGCCGCCTGTTTCGCGCGCTGCGACAGGGCCTCGCGCTCCTGTTCGGCGCGTTTTTCGCTCTCCTGCCGCATTTCCCGGAGCTGGCGCTCGGTCTGCCCGTTCAGCTCGCTGAGCGAGCGGGCCGCGTCCGCTTCCATGCGCGCGGTGATCTTTTCCATTCCGTTCATTGCGTTTCCGCCTTTCCGTTAGCGTCTCAGCCGATGTTGAGCAGCATCATGATCGATGCCAGCAGAGAAAGAATGGCGTAGAACTCGACCACGATGCACAGCACCATGCCCTTTGACCAGTGCTCGGGCTGCCGTGCCAGAATGTTGATCGAGCCCGCGGCCACGCGGCCCTGTGCGACCGCCGAAATGCCGCCGCCGATGGCGATGGGCATACAGGCCGCGAAGTAACGAAGCCCCTCCTGAAGCGACATATCGACATATGTGCCGTTGAGCACGCCCATGCGCATCAGGCAGAGGAAGCCGATCACCAGACCGTACAGGCCCTGCGTGCCGGGAATGACCTGCAGGATCATCACCTTACCGAATTTGCTCGGATCCTCGCACAGAAGCCCCGTACCGGCTTCACCGGCAAGGCCCGTGCCGCGCGCGCTGCCCGCGCCCGCAAGACACACTGCCAAACCCGCGCCCAGCATACCGATGGCGCCGCCCGTCGTCAGTTCAAAAATACCCATGATTATCCTCCTTACGGTTTTCCCGTTTTTTATTTATTGCAGATCGACATATTCCGTGTCCAGCGTCATGGGGCGGAAAGGCTTTCCGCCGTCGACGTAGAACTTGTTGAAAAATTCAAGGCACTGCAATCTCAGATCGTGCACGTAGCAGCCCAGGAGATTGAGGCCGAAGTTCATCGCGTTGCCGAGCATCGAAATGATGAGAAACGCGATCACGTTGCCCGGCATCGCCGCGAGCATATTGAAGACCTGTGCGATCACGCTGCCCGCGAGCATCAGCGCCATCAGTCGCGTGTAGGACAGAATGTCGCCGAAGTAGCCCGTCACGTGGTTGTAGATCGAGCCGAACAGCCCCGTGAGCTTGCCCCAGCCCTTGCCCTGCACGATGGGGCCGAGCACCACCAGCGCGATGCCGGCATACAGCACCGCCGCGCCCTTGCCGAGCGCCAGAAGCGCGATGCCAAGGAACACGAGCCACCACGTGACTTCTTCAAAAAAGGCGTCGAGGAATTTCTTCCGCTTGCACTTTTCGATGAGGCTGATGGCCATGCCCGTGACGATCTGCACCATGCCGAGCGCCATCGAGCCGATCAGGATCATCGTCAGGTCATCGAGCGGGTCAAAGAGCTTCGGCAGCGCAAAGACCGTGCCGGGGCTGACGATGGCGACAAGCTGCGTGAGAAAGTCGCCGAAAAAGCCGCCGGTCAGCGCGCCCATGATGAAGGTGCTCACGCCGCAGAGCCCCAGCAGGCTGAACAGCTCGCCGCTCGTCCCCTTGGGCCGGTACTTTTTATTGATGATGACCGAGGCGAGGATCATCAGCAATCCGTAGCCCATGTCCGCCATCATGATGCCGTAGAACAAAATGAAGAACGGCGCCATCAGCGGATTCGGGTCGAGCGTACCGTAGGCGGGGAGCGAATACATCTCCGTGACCATATTGAGCGGCCGCGTCAGCTTGTTGTTCCTGAGCTGCACCGGCACCTGCGGATACTCGTCCTCCGTCGGCTCGCGCGTTTCGACCGCGCAGGTAAACGGCGCAAGCGTTTGTTCAAGCGCCCCGCAGCGGTCGGCAGGCAGCCAACCCTCGAGCAGGAAGGCCTTGTCCGTTTCAACAAGGCGGCTCTTGGCCTCCTCGCGCCGCAGCGTGATGGCGGCGCGGTCGCTCGCGCGCAGCAGCAGCGCCCGCTTATCGCCAAGGCCCGCCATATGCGCTTCGATATCCTGCTTCTCCCTTGAAAGCTCGTCAAGGCGCGCCTTCGCGCGCTCGTCGTTCTCCTTCGCCGTGCCATGCAGACCGCGGAAGCTCACAGGAGAAAACCCGATCTCGCGCAGCGCGGCCATCGCCCGGTCCTTCACGCTCTCATGGCAGGCAATAAAAAGGTAGCGCAAAGAGCGGTCCGCCGATGCCTGCTGCCACAGGGCAAGGCCGTCAAAATCCGCGCAGACGGCGTTCAGTGCCTCGTCCGTCACCGCTATGCCGACCGTTCCAAACGCCGCGCACAGCGCGCCGTCCTCCCGGTCGAGCGGTACGTCAAGCGTCAGCCACGGGGCGAGGGACGCGCGCAGCGTCTCCTCCTTGGTGCGCTCGCTCTCGATCTCGCCGAGACGTCGCTGCCGGTCGTTCAGCGCATCCGCCGCGGCCTTTGCCGCCTCTGCGTTCTCCGCGCTGAAAAATTCCTCGCGCGTGACCGCCGCGCGCTTGCGGAACATTCCCTTTTTCTCCGGTGCGTACCGGTCCAGCGCCGCAAGCGCCGTGCGGTACGATCGCGCGCTCTCCTGGGCGGAAAGCAGCGCCCTGTCGTCCGGGCGGGCAAAGCCCTCATGCAGCGCGTCCTCCGCGCCGTCCACCCCGGAGACCTCTACGCATCCCATGTCCTGCAGCGCCTTGAGCAGCGCTTCGCGCTCGCTCTCGAGCCCCACAAGACGCAGGTGCTTCATTGCTACGATAGCCATTCGCTTTTCACAACCTCTTCCGCGATCCACTGCGCCGCGCGCGGTAATCTCTCGCGCGCCGCCTTCTGCATCCTTTCGCACGCCGCGTGCGCCTCCGCGAGCGTCTTTTCCGTCTGCTGCGCCGCGCGCTGCTCGGCATCTGCCATCAGCTGTCTCGCTTCCACATCGCAGTTGCGGCGGTTATCCTCCAGCAGACGCGCGCAGGCCCGCTGCTCCACGGCGAGCTGCTTCTTCGCTTCCGCCTGTGCTGCGGCATATTCCTCTGCAAGCCGTTTTTCCAGTTCTTGCACGGCAAGCAATTCCTCCATTGCCATTCCGGTCCACCTCGTCTTTCTCGGCGCCGTGTGCGGCGCTGTTAATTTTCACTATTATAGATGAATTAAATAAATAAATCAAGATTTATTTAATCTATAACCTTCTTATCTTCGGTCATTGTATCCTCTTTCTTTTATGCTATCTTTATACCACACTTTTCCCGGCGATTCCATGTGCACTCACCTCTTTTTGTGCAGTCTCATCCATTCTTTACAGTTCGTTCATAATAGTCTGCCCGTTTTTGCAGGCACAATGACGCTTTCCCGTCATTTCCGCAAAAAAAGGCGGAGGCCGAATCCCTTCGGTCTCCGCCCTCGCGGGAAGCGTTTTTCACTTGTCCTCGCGGACGAACATGATAAGAAAGCTGACCGTCAGCAGCGCGCAGGACACCCAGATCCCGCGCTCGGCGAAATACTTCGTCAGCAGCGCGCCACAGCCCGCGCCCAAAGCAAAGAGGCCGATCACGCCGAAATACGTCAGCGCCTTGTGCAGCACCTCGCGGTCGTGCGTGTGAAAATAGGCGCACAGCGCGTCCGTGCCGCTGCGCATATTGCCGATGCACATGGTGCTGGCATACGCGTGTCCGCGCACCTTGCGGAAGGTCTGCACCTGCATGGCGCAGACGAAGGAAACGAGCGCGTTGGCCGGTGTGTTGAAGCACTGCGGCAAAAAGCCGACGAAAAACAGCAGCACGATCTCCACCAGAATGATGAGCTGGCGCCAGTGGACCTTTTCCATGCGCTTATAGCGCCGGTGCACACACTCTGCCACGAAAACGCCCGCCATAAACGACAGCACCGGCACAAGATAGCTCGCGCTGAGCGCCCATTCCCCTTCAAACAGGTGGGCGCTGAAGAGCACGATATTGCCCGTCTGCGCGTTGGCGAAGACCTTTCCGCGGCAGAGGTAGGTGTAGGCGTCCTGCAGGCCGCCGGAAAGGACGATGAACACAGCCGTCAGCATCGATTCCGACATCTGGCCGTGTGCTTTTTTTGCAAGGGTACTCATGTTATGCTCTCTTCTCTCTCCGTTTTTTGCCGTTACAGGTCAATATGCCCGTCCGCCGCAGCAGCATCCTTCAAAAGCGGCCCGCACTCGTCCAGGAAGCGCTCCACCTGCTGCCTGCAGCGGCCGATGTAGAGCTTCGGCTCCATCACATGATCGAGCTCCGCGCGCGTCATGCCAAAGGCGCTGTCGCCCGCCAGACGGTCCAGCAGGTCGCACGGCTCGCCCTCTTTCATGCGGGCGGTCGCGGCCATGGAATGCTGGCGGATCTTCTCGTGCAGCTCCTGGCGGTCGCCGCCGCGCTTGACGGCCTCCATCATAATGTTCTCGGTCGCGAGGAACGGCAGATACTCGCGCAGCGTGCGCTCGACGATCTTCTCGTTCACGTGCAGGCCGTTGGTCACGCTCTGGCACAGGCGCAGCACTGCGTCGGCGCAGAGGAATCCCTCCGGCAGCGAGATGCGGCGGTTGGCCGAGTCGTCGAGCGTGCGCTCGAGCCACTGGGTCGAGGCTGTCATCGGCGCGTTGGCCGCGTCAGCCATCAGATAGCGGCTGAGCGAGCAGATGCGCTCGGAGCGCATGGGATTGCGCTTATACGGCATCGCGGACGAGCCGATCTGGTTCTTTTCAAACGGCTCCTCGACCTGGCGGTCGTGCTGGAGCAGGCGGATATCGTTCGCCATGCGGTAGGCGCTCTGCGCGATGGACGAGAGCACATTCAGAATGCGGCTGTCAGTCTTGCGCGGATAGGTCTGGCCACTGACGGAGAAGCACTTTTCAAAGCCGAACTCCGCGGCGATGCGGTGATTCATCTCGTCGACCTTATCACCGTCGCCCTCGAAAAGGTCGACAAAGCTCGCCTCCGTGCCGGTCGTGCCGCGGCAGCCGAGGAAGCGCATCGAGCCGATGACGAAATCCAGCTCCTCGAGATCCGCGCGGAAGTCCTGCATCCACAGCGTGGCGCGCTTGCCGATGGTCACAGGCTGCGCGGGCTGATAGTGCGTGTAGCCGAGCGTCGGCGTTTCGGCGTATTCACGCGCGAACGAGGCAAGGTTGCGCATCACGCTGAGAAGCTGCCCTCTCAGATATCTGAGGCCGTCGCGATAGAGGACAAGGTCGGCGTTGTCGGTCACGTAGCAGCTCGTCGCGCCGAGGTGGATGATGCCGGCGGCAGAGGGCGCGGCCTTGCCGTAGGCGTACACGTGCGCCATCACGTCATGGCGCACCTCGTGCTCGCGCTTTTCCGCGACGTCGTAGTCGATATCGGTGATGTGCGCGGCAAGCTCATCGACCTGCTCCTGCGTAATGGGCAGGCCCAGCTCATGCTCGGCACGCGCCAGCGCCACCCACAGCCTGCGCCAGGTCTGAAAGCGCATATCGGGGGAAAAGAGGTGCAGCATATATTCGGATGCATAGCGGGACGAAAGCGGGGACTCGTAAATATCCTTGCGCATAGGATTCTCCTTTTCTTTCTCAGCGGTCGCTGTTCGTATTTTATATAGAATGAAGCAAAGTTGCAATAGAAAAGTAAAGAGGGGGCCTTCGTCCCCTCTTTACTTTGGTGTGTCAGCGGATGATCAGGCTCTCGCGCTCCGCGCCGACGGAAACGAAACCGATGTGGCAGCCGATGGCCTTTTCCACGTATTCGACATAATTGCGCGCATTCTCGGGCAGGTCCTCCCACTTGCGCGCGCCGGAGATGTCGCACTGCCAGCCGGGAAGGTACTCGATAACGGGCTTGGCGTCCTGCAGCAGCACGGGGAACGGGAAGTCGTCGGTCTGCTCACCGTTCAGCTCATAGTGCGCGCAGACGGGGATCTTGTCCATATAGCTCAGCACGTCGAGCTTCGTGAGGGCGATGTTCGTCGCGCCCTGCGTTTCCACACCGTAGCGCGTGGCGACCAGGTCGATGGGACCGACACGGCGGGGCCTGCCCGTCTTTGCGCCGTACTCCTCGCCTGCATCGCGCAGCTTCTGCGCCTCCTCGCCAAACCACTCGCAGACGAACGGGCCCTCGCCCACGCAGGACGAATACGCCTTCACCACGCCCACGACCTCGTCGAGCTTCGCCGTGGGAAGGCCCGAGCCGACGGGCGCATAGGCCGCAACAGCGTTGGAGGAGGTGGTGTAGGGATAGATGCCGTAGTCGAGGTCGCGCAGCGCGCCGAGCTGCGCCTCAAACAGGATGGACTTGCCCTCCTTCTGCGCGTTTTTCAGGAAGCGGCCGGTGTCGGTGATGTAGGGCTTGATCGCGCCGCAGTAGGTCTCGACCCAGCTCATCAGCTCGTCCATCGTATAGCCCTTTGCGCCGTAGACCCTCGTAAGGATCAGATTCTTCCACTCCAGAAGGTCGGCAAGGTGCTCTTTGAGATGCTCGGGGTGCAGCAGCTCGCCCGCCATCACCGTCTTTTTCTGATACTTGTCGGAATAGAACGGCGCGATACCCTGCTTGGTCGAGCCGTACTTCTTGTCGGCAAGGCGCGCCTCCTCCAGCCCGTCCAGCTCGCGGTGCCAGGGCAGCAGCAGCGACGCGCGGTCGCTGATCTTCAGGTTATCCGGCGTGATGGCGACGCCTGCGGCGCGGATGGCATCCATTTCGCTCAGCAGATTCTCGCAGTCCAGCGCCACGCCGTTGCCGAGGATGTTGACGACGCCCTCGCGGAAAATCCCGCTCGGCAGCAGGTGCAGGGCGAACTTGCCCTTTTCGTTGACCACCGTGTGGCCCGCGTTGCCGCCGCCCTGATAGCGGATGACGATATCATAGTGGTTGGTCAGGTAGTCGACCATGCGGCCCTTGCCCTCGTCGCCCCAGTTGATGCCTACGATCGCACAATTTGCCATAAAAATAACCTCCGATCAGTATCCCGGGCCGCACCGCGGCCTGTTGCTTCTCATTTTTTGACCGTGTTATTATAGTCACATTTTCATTCTAAGAAAAGAGTTAATTTCGCATAGCTGTTATTAGTTTTTCTTATACCTTATGCCATTCCATTTTACCGCGAGATACTGTGCTATTCCCGTCATTGCTGACGTTTCGTCAATTGTGTCCAAACTTTCCGCCCGTATCTTGTCAGTATTTGCGCATACTTTTTCCTTGCATTCACGCCCCTGCTGTGCCATAATTGGTTTGCTGATATGAAAAGCACCACAAGATGTTGTGTGTTAAGCTACTATATTATTCTCAGAAAAGGAGACGGGAGACATGAAGGTCATCAAACGCAACGGCGCGGAAGTGGAATTCGATATCGTCAAGATCATTGCCGCAGTAAGCAAGGCCAACGACGTTGCGGAGGAGGACGCCCGCATGACGCCCGTCCAGATCCAGCGCATCGCCGAGAGCGTGGAGATCGCGTGTCAGAGTCTCGGCCGCGCGCCCACAGTGGAGGAGATCCAGGACTTTGTCGAGCACCAGATCATGGCGCACGGCGCGTTCGAGGTCGCCAAGCGCTACATCACCTACCGCTATACGCGCTCGCTCGTGCGCAAGAGCAACACGACGGACGACAAGATTCTCTCGCTCATCGAGTGCAACAACGAAGAGGCCAAGCAGGAGAATTCCAACAAGAACCCCGTCGTCAACTCCACCCAGCGCGACTATATGGCCGGCGAGGTGAGCCGTGATCTGACGAACCGTCTCCTCCTGCCCGAGGATATCGTCAAGGCGCACGAGGAAGGCATCATTCACTTCCACGACACGGACTATTATGCCCAGCATATGCACAACTGCGACCTTGTGAATCTGGAGGATATGCTGCAAAACGGCACCGTCATCACGGGAACCCTCATCGAGCGCCCCCATTCGTTCGCAACCGCGTGCAACATCGCGACGCAGATCGTCGCGCAGGTCGCGTCCAACCAGTACGGCGGCCAGTCCATCTCGCTGACGCACCTCGCCCCCTTTGTCGACGTATCGCGCCAGAAGATCCGCAAACAGGTGCTCGCCGAGGTCGAGGCCCTCGGCGTCGACCCGACGGAAAGCAAGGTCACCGAGATCGTGGAAAAGCGCCTGCGCGAAGAGATCCGCCGCGGCGTGCAGACCATCCAGTATCAGGTGGTCACGCTGCTGACCACGAACGGTCAGGCGCCGTTCATCACGGTGTTCATGTACCTCAACGAGGCGCGCAACGAGCAGGAAAAGCGCGATCTTGCCGTCATCATCGAGGAGATGCTCGAGCAGCGCTATCAGGGCGTGAAGAACGAGCAGGGCGTGTGGGTCACGCCCGCCTTCCCCAAGCTCATCTATGTGCTCGAAGAGGACAACATCCACGACGATTCGCCGTACTACTACCTCACGCGCCTTGCCGCCAAGTGCACGGCGCGCCGCATGGTGCCCGACTACATCAGCGAAAAGAAGATGCTCGAGCTTAAGGGCGACGTGTACCCCTGCATGGGCTGCCGCAGCTTCCTGACGCCCGACCGCTTCACCGACGCGGGCATCGGCAACATCGCAAACGCCGGCAATTACGTCCCCGGCAAGCACAAGTATTACGGCCGCTTCAACCAGGGCGTCGTGACCATCAATCTGCCCGACGTTGCCCTTTCCTCCGGCGGCAATATCGACAAATTCTGGTCCATCTTCGAAGAGCGTCTCGAGCTGTGCCACCGCGCGCTGCGCTGCCGCCATGACCGCTTGAAGGGCACGCTCTCCGACGCGGCGCCCATCCTCTGGCAGTACGGCGCGTGCGCGAGACTCAAAAAGGGCGAGCCGATCGATCGGCTGCTCTACGACGGTTACTCCACCATTTCGCTCGGCTACGCGGGCCTTTACGAGTGCGTCAAGTACATGACCGGCAAGAGCCACACCGACCCCAGTGCCACGCCCTTCGCCCTCTCGATCATGCAGAAGATGAACGACAAGTGCGCCGAGTGGAAGAAGCTTGAAAATATCGACTATTCCCTTTACGGCACGCCGCTCGAGTCCACGACCTACAAGTTCGCCAAGTGCCTGCAAAAGCGCTTTGGCGTGATCGAGGGCGTAACGGACAAGGGCTATATCACCAACTCCTACCACGTCCACGTCACCGAGCACATCGACGCGTTCACCAAGCTCAAGTTCGAGGCGCAGTTCCAGCATCTCTCCCCCGGCGGCGCGATCAGCTACGTCGAAGTGCCCAATATGCAGCAGAATCTCGAAGCCGTGCTTCAGGTAATGAAGTTCATCTACGATAACATCATCTACGCCGAGCTCAACACAAAGAGCGACTACTGCCAGGTCTGCGGCTGGGACGGCGAGATCGACATCGTCGAGCAGGGCGGCAAGCTCATCTGGCGCTGCCCGAGATGCGGCAACACCGATCAGGACAAGATGAACGTCGCCCGCCGCACCTGCGGCTACATCGGCACCCAGTTCTGGAATCAGGGCCGCACACAGGAGATCAAGGAGCGCGTGCTGCACCTGTAAGGGAAAATACAAACTGCCGAATTCACCCTCTGCGCGGGTACTTCCCCGTGCAGAGGGCCTTTTGTCGTCCGGCAAATACTGCTGCGTGCAGAAGCGTTCCTTTTGCTCCGGTCATGCGGCCGGTCACGATCATCCTTTTGCACACAGTCGCGCACGCACATTTAGCCAAAATGCCAAAATCTCGTTTTTTTCTTCAAAAATAGAGAGAAAACGGAGCCCTTTCTGCGTCTAATGAGTAAATGCCCTTTGCCGCGGTGCATCCACCGCGCAAAATGAGAGAGAAGAGAGGAAGAAAAACGATATGCAGCGCAGGCTGTTTTGCGAGCTCTCGCCGCTCGCGTACCGCATTTCGATCAAAAAAAGCTGCGCGCTCCGCACGCTGCGGGACTGCACAGCCGGCGAGCACTTTTCCAAAGCGCGCGTGGAAGCGCCGCTTCCCGCACTCATCTGCCGGCACAACTCCCTCATCCGACGCACGCTCGGCGAGGTCGACCCCGTGCTGCAGGACAACAAGGCGGTCAATCTTGCGCTTGCCGCGCCGAGGATCAACGGCATTCTCATTCGCCCCGGCGAAACATTTTCATTCTGGCGTCTTGTCGGGCCGCCAAGCGCCGCACGCGGCTACCGCACAGGTCTCGTCATCGCCAACGCGCAGACCGGCACGGCCGTCGGCGGCGGGATGTGCCAGTTCAGCAACCTTATCCACTGGATGGTGCTCCATTCACCGCTGACCATCATTGAGCAGCACCACCACGACCAGTTCGATCTGTTCCCCGACTTTGGCCGTCAGGTGCCGTTCGGCACCGGAACATCGATCTTCTACAATTACCTCGACTACCGCTTCCGCAACGATACGGAGCAGACCTATCAGCTCCTTGTCCGCACGACGGACACCCACCTGTGCGGCGAGTTGCGTGCGGAGTCGCCGCTTGCAGTCAAATACCACATTACGGCAGAAAACGAGCATTTTATCCGTGAGGACGGCTGCGTTTACCGCTGCGGCGAGGTGTACCGCAGCAAAGTGGACAAATCCACCGGCAGCGTGCTCTCGCGCGAGCTGCTGCGGCGCAATCACGCCCGCGTGCTCTACGATACGGCAGGGCTGGACATTCAGGGGGACGAGGCAAAGTAAAAAGAGATGCCACCGTCTGCCGGCGTGCAGGGTCTGCCCTGCGGCAGGATCTCTTTCCATTCCCACGCCCGAAGCAGTGATGGACAAGCCCGCCGGCAAATGCTATAATGCCAGGTGTCCAGACTCTATTTCATTAAGGAGGAATGCCGCCTATGCACTATGGCGAGATCAAAAACTGTGACATTGCCAACGGAGAGGGCGTGCGCGTCTCCCTGTTCGTCTCCGGGTGCACCAATCACTGCGAAAACTGCTTTCAGCCCCAGACGTGGGACTTCTGCTACGGCAAGCCCTTCACGGATGAAACGGAGCAAGCGCTCCTGACGATGCTCGCCCCCGGCTATATCAACGGCCTCACGCTGCTCGGCGGCGAGCCGTTCGAGCCCAAAAATCAGCGCGCGCTGCTGCCGTTCCTGCGCCGCGTGCGGCGCGAGCTGCCGCAGAAGACGATCTGGTCGTTCTCGGGCTTCACGTGGGAGGAGCTGCACGATCCGGCCGCATATCCGCGCTGCGAGGCAACGGACGAGCTGCTGTCCCTGCTCGATGTGCTCGTCGACGGGCGGTATGTGGACGCGCTGCACGATATCTCGCTGCGCTTTCGCGGCTCGTCGAACCAGCGCATCATCGACGTTCCGAAAACGCTGCTATCAGGTACGCTGACGCTCTGGGACGAGCGCGCGAACATCTGAGGAAAACGCGACAAAACAGTTCTTTCCATTGTTCGCCATTTTTTAACATTTCCCCACTTGCAATTCAAAAAGCACTGTGTTATATTGTGCAGGAAATTGAAAAACATCTCGTTTTACAAAAATCGGCAGGAGGTTTTTACACAATGAAACATCTCGGTTTATTTGCAGCCGGCGTGCTGTTCGGCACCGCCGGTCTCAAGATCCTTTCCAGCAAGGATGCCAAAAAGGTCTACTCTCACACCACCGCCGCGGTGCTGCGCGCCAAGGACTGCGTGATGCAGGCCGTGACCACTGTCCGTGAAGACGCCGAAGACGTCTACGCCGACGCCAAGGACATCAACGAGCGCCGCACAGCGGAAGAGGACGCCGGAGTCATCGAGGATGCGTCCGAAGAGGAAAAGGCGGACGAATAACGCACCGGAGAGCCGCGAAACGCGGCTCTCGTTTATTCTAAAAGGAGTCGATACCCAATGAAGTGCAAAATTTTGCATGAATCCGCAGGCCGGATGCGCGTGCATCTCGCCTGCCGCCGCATGACGCTGCGCCAGGCGGACGTTTTGGAATACTATCTGCGCAATGTTGACGGCGTTTCCGAGGTCGCGGTCTACGACCGCACACAGGACGCCGTGATCGCCTACCGCGCGGACCGCGCCGCGCTCATCCGGGCACTCGCGGCATTCTCGTTTGACAAGGCAGAGGCCATGGACCTTGTGCCGGACCACACCTCCCGGGCGCTGAACCGCGAGTTTGAGGACAAGCTCTCCTGGACGGTCATCCGCCGCGTGATCTCCAAGCTCTTCTTCCCGCTCCCGGTCACCACGGCGCTCGCCGTCTACCATTCCGTCAAGTATATCCGCGAGGGTCTTTCCGCACTGCTGCACGGCAAGCTCTCCGTCGCCGTGCTCGACGCCACCGCCGTCACCGTGTCGATGGTGCGCGGCGACTTCCCGACGGCAAGCTCTGTGATGTTCATGCTCCGCCTCGGCGAAATTCTTGAGGACTGGACGCACAAGAAGTCCGTTGCCGATCTCGCCGGCGCAATGTCGCTCAATGTCGACCACGTCTGGCTCAAGACCGGCGAGACCGAGGTCCTCGTCCCCATCAGCGACGTCAAGGCGGGCGACCGCATCGTCGTGCGCACCGGCAACCTCATCCCGCTCGACGGCAAGGTCGTCTCGGGTGAGGCGATGGTCAATCAGGCGTCGATGACGGGCGAGTCCATGCCCGTTCCCAAGCGCGAGGGCAGCCTTGTCTACGCAGGCACCGTCGCCGAAGAGGGCGAGTGCGTCATCTGCGTGGAAAAGGAGCTCGGCGGCGGCCGCTACGACCGCATCGTCAGGATGATCGAAGAGTCCGAAAAGCTCAAATCCACTGCCGAGGACAAGGCCTCCCGCCTTGCCGACCGGCTTGTGCCCTACACGCTCGGCGGCACCATCCTCACCTATCTCATCACGCGCAACGTCACCAAGATGCTCTCCGTTCTCATGGTCGACTTTTCCTGCGCGCTCAAGCTCTCCATGCCCATCGCGGTGCTCTCGGCCATGCGCGAGAGCAGCAGCCATCATATCTCCGTCAAGGGCGGACGCTTCCTCGAGGCCGTCGCGCAGGCGAACACCGTCGTCTTCGACAAGACCGGCACGCTCACCTATGCGACCCCCACCGTCGCGAAGATCGTCACCTTTGGCGGCAACGAAGAGAGCGAGATGCTGCGCCTTGCCGCGTGCCTGGAGGAACACTATCCGCACTCCATGGCCAACGCCGTGGTCGAGGAAGCCAAGGCCCGCGGCCTGACGCACGAGGAGTATCATTCCGAGGTGCAGTACATCGTCGCCCACGGCATTTCGAGCATGGTGGATGAGAAAAAGGTCCTCATCGGCAGCGCGCACTTTGTCTTCGAGGACGAGGGCTGCCGCATTCCCGCCGGCGAGCAGGCAAAGTTCGACACCCTGCCCGCCGAGTATTCCCACCTCTACCTCTGCATCGCCGGCGAGCTCGCCGCCGTCATCTGCGTCCACGACCCGCTGCGCAGGGAGGCGAAGGCCGCTGTGCAGGCGCTCCACGCGCTCGGCATCGACAAGATCGTGATGATGACCGGCGACAACCGCCGCACCGCCGAATCCGTCGCCGCCGAGGTCGGCGTGGACGAGGTCCATGCCGAGGTTCTGCCCGAGGATAAGGCCGCCTTCATCCGCAGCGAAAAGGCCGCGGGCCGCACCGTCATCATGATCGGCGACGGCGTGAACGATTCCCCCGCCCTGTCCGAGGCCGACGCTGGCATCGCCATTTCGACCGGCGCGGCCATCGCGCGCGAGATCGCCGATATCACCGTCGCGTCCGAGGACCTCTTTGCTCTTGTCACGCTGCGCAGGCTCAGCGAAGCGCTGATTGACCGCATCCACCGCAACTACCGCTTTATCGTGAGCTTCAACTTCTCGCTCATCGTGCTCGGCGTGCTCGGCATCCTGCCGCCGACGACCTCGGCCCTGCTGCACAATATGTCCACGCTCGGCATCAGCCTCAAGAGCATGACAAATCTGCTGCCCGAGGGCGAGCAAACCGACAACCGCTGATCTTCCCAGTAAAAATGCTCCGTACCGGGGGGTACGGAGCATTTTTCTTTTCGCTTATGCAAGGCCGTAGGCGCTGATGGCGTCGCTGACGAGCTTCTTCGCGTCCGCGCCCTCGATATCGAGGTTTTCGGCCATCAGGAGCTTCACCCTCGGGATGCCGAAGCAGTCCTGCGCGATGGTCTTCCAATATTCATAGCCAAATCGCCCGTCGAACGGCCCGCCCGAGGTCGTGACGTAGGAAAGCTCGCTCGCGCGGCACAAGCCGACGGGCTGCCCCGCGTCGCTGTATTTCGTCACGATGCCCGTGACATAGATATTTTCCAGATATACCTTGAGCTGCGCGGGGAACGACAGGTCCCACAGCGGCGCGGCGATGACGATCTTATCCGCCGCGGCAAACTGCCGCGCATAGCGGAACATTTCGTCGTCATACCGCTTTTCCGCCAACAGCGCGTCGCGCCTTGCGATGTCCTCGCGTCCCAGCGGATGCAGCGGCTCATCATAAAGGCGCAGCTCCTCGCAATCACCCGAGGTTTTCAGCAGCGCGCGGGCCAGCCTTTCCGTGCGCGAAGCCTCGCGCGGGCAGCAGTTGATAAAAAGTGTCATCCTCTCACCTCAAAAAACATAAGTATACAGCAACGCCGCGTTCACAATGCCGAGCAGAATGCCCGCGATGACCTGAAGCGGCGTGTGGCCGACGAATTCCTTGAGCTTCGCGTCCGGCAGCTTTTCCTCCGACGTGAGCACATTGAACGCCTCGACGATATCGTTGATGATGGCCGCCTGCTTGCCGGTCTCGAGCCGGACGCCCATCGCGTCCTTGCACACGACGATGGCAAAAACGAGCGCGATGGCAAACTCGAACGAGCCAAGTCCGTAGACCATCGCCGCGCTCACCGCAAGCGATGAGACCGTGGCCGAATGGCCACTCGGCATCCCACCGTCGCCGACAAGGCGCGTGAAGTCGACTCTCTTTGTCACAATGGCATGAAGGATCGTCTTGATGAGCTGCGCCCAAAACCAGGACGAGAGCGCCACGAGCAAAAATCCGTTCGACAGCAATTCCTGAAACCAATTCATCGCATCTTCCGCTTCCCTTCACGGTGGGCCGCAGCCCCTTGATGCTTTTTATTATACCATCGTTTTCTCCCGCGGCAATAAACTTTCCTTTAACTTCTTTCTCAAAAATTTGAAAGCGCTGTGACCAAGGGGCGGTCACAGCGCTTTTTCTGTTTTTTACGATGCCTGTGCGAACTGGCTGTTATAGAGCTCGGCATAGAAGCCGCCCTGCTCCATCAGCTGCTCGTGCGTGCCGCTCTCGATGACGTCGCCGTCGCGCATCACCAAGATGAGGTCGGCATTTTTGATCGTCGACAGGCGGTGGGCGATGACAAAGCTCGTCCGGCCCTTCGTCAGCTCGTCCATCGCGCGCTGGATCAGAAGCTCGGTGCGCGTATCGACCGAGGACGTGGCCTCGTCCAGAATGAGCATCGGCGCGTTCTGCAGCATCGCGCGGGCGATGGTCAGCAGCTGCTTCTGTCCTGCCGAAATGGTCGTGCTCTCGCTGAGCACGGTGTCGAAGCCCTGCGGCAGCGAGTGAACAAATTTGTCAAGTCCACAGGCCTTGCACACTGCCTCAAGCTGCTCATCCGTGATGCCCTCCATGTTGTAGACAAGATTCTCGCGGATCGTGCCCTCAAAGAGCCAGGTATCCTGCAAGACCATGCCGAAGAGCCGGTGGACATCCGGGCGGCGCAGGTCGGTCGTCGGCACGCCGTCGATCGTGATGCGGCCGCTGTTCACCTCGAAAAAGCGCATGAGGAGATTGACCATCGTAGTCTTGCCCGCACCTGTGGGGCCGACGATGGCGACCTTTTGCCCCGGATGGACCTCGGCAGAGAAGTCCTTGATGATGATCTTGTCGGGCGAATCGGGATAGCTGAAGCGCACGTGGTCGAATGTCACCGCGCCGCGCACGGTCTCGAGCGCTTCCGTCTTGTCGCTCTCATCGCTCAGCTCCTCGCTCTCGAGGAAGTCGAAGATGCGGTGGGCAGAGGCGGAGGCGGTCTGCAAATTGGTCATGCCCTGCGCGATCTGCGTCAGCGGCGTGGTAAAGAGGCGCACATACAGGATGAATGACACGATAACGCCGAACTCGATGGTGCCGTTGATGGCCAGCACCGAGCCGAACACGCACACGGCAACATAGGAGAGATTGCCGATGACGTTCATCAGCGGCTGCATCACGCCGGAGAGGAACTGCGAGCGCCAGTTCGCGTCGTAGACCGCGGCGTTCAGGCCGTCGAAATGGTCCAGCACCTTGTCAACGGCGCGGCTGATGCGCACGACCTCGTGGCCGGAGTACATCTCCTCAACGTAGCCGTTGAGTTCGCCGAGGCTCTTCTGCCGCGCGGAGAAATAGCGCTGCGACTTGGACATGATGCCGACGATGAGCGCCATGCCGATGAGCGTGATGCACAGCGCGACAAGCGCCATGCGCCACTCGGTCACGAACATCATGATGAGGCAGCCGACAAACTGCGTCGCAGCGCTGATGATGGTCGGCAGGCTGTTCGTCAGTCCCTGCTGGAGCGTGGACACATCGTTCGTGATGCGGCTCAGGATATCGCCCTGTGAGGTGGTGTTGAAATACTTCTGCGGCACGCGGTTGATCTTTTCCGAGAGCTCCCCTCTCATGCGGTAGGACATTTTCAGCGTTACGACCGCCATGATATAGTGCTGGATGAAGCCAAAGAGCGCGCTCAGGCCGTAGATCACCGCAAGCACGACGCCGATCTTCGCGATGGTGGCAAGGTCGATGCCGGTGAACAGGCCGTCGGACATGAGCGTTGCGATATCGCCGATCTTGTCGGGGCCGATGATGGTCATAACGGCGCTCAGCGCCGCGAGCACCAGCGCAAGAACGATGATGCCCATGCTCGAGCGCATATAAGCGCCCGTGCGTTTGAGCGCGCCGACGGGATCGCTGTTTTTCTTTTTCATCTTTCCTCGCCTCCTTTACGCGAGCTCCGCAGCGCTGAGCTGGGAGGTCGCGATCTCGCGATAAACGTCACAATTCTGCATCAGCTCGTCGTGCGTGCCGATGCCCACCGCTTCGCCGCGGTCGAGCACGATGATCTTATCCGCGTGGCGGATGGTGCTGATGCGCTGCGCGACGATGATCTTCGTCGTGTCGTGCAGCTGCTTGGATAGCCCCTCGCGCAGCTTCGCATCCGTGCGGTAGTCCAGAGCGGAGAACGAATCGTCGAAGACGAGGATCTCCGGTTTTCTCGCCAGCGCGCGGGCAATGGAAAGGCGCTGCTTCTGGCCGCCGGACATGTTGCGGCCCATCTGCGCCACATGGTGCTGCGTGCCGTCGGGGAGCTTGTCGACAAACTCCTTCGCCTGCGAAAGCTCGACGGCCTGCGCAAGGCCCTCGTCGTCCACCGGCGCTTCGCTCTCGCCAAAGTAGACATTGTCGCGGATGCTGCCGGCAAAGAGCACCGCCTTCTGCGTCACATAGCCGAGCTTATCATAGAGCGCGTCGAACGTGTAATCCTTCACGTTCACGCCGTCGACGAGCACCGAACCCTCCGTTGCGTCGTAAAAGCGCGGGATGAGGCTCACAAGCGTCGTCTTGCCGCTGCCCGTCGCGCCGATGACGGCGAGCGTCTCGCCCTTTTCGACGCGGAAGCTGATGTTCGACAGCTCATCCTCCGAAGCGTGCGGATAGCGGAACGAAACATTTTTGAATTCCACCGTTCCCTGCTCACGGCTCTCGCTCACGCCGCCCTCGCGGATATGGGCCTTGCGCTCGAGCACCTCGTTGATACGCTCGGCCGAGACCTGTGCCTGCGGCAGCAGCATGAAGATCATCACGAGCATCATGAACGACATGACCACATACGTCGCATACGTGCTGAACACCAGCACATCGCTGAACATCGTGAGGCGCGCGGCCGCGTCCGTCAGCGCGATCTTGTTGACAAGCGCCGCGCCCAGCCAGTAGATCGTAAGCGACAGGCCGTTCATGCCGAGCATCATCGTCGGCTGGACGAGGGCGAAGAGCTTCTGGTTCTTCACCTGCACATTCATCATCTCAAGGCTCGGCTTGTTGAACTTGTCGTTCTGGTACTGCTCGGCGTTGAAGGCGTGCACCACGTTGATGCCCGTCAGATTCTCGCGCGCCACGCGGTTGATCTGGTCGGTCAGCTTCTGCACGATGCGGAAGCGCGGGATGCAGATGCTCATCACCGTGAAGATCGTCACGCAGATGACGAGCACGAATGCCGCCGTCACAGCGGAGAGCTCCCAGCTCTTGCCGAGGATCTTGATGATAGCCCACACCGCCATGATCGGTGATTTGATCATCATCTGCATTCCCATTGCCACGATCATCTGGATCTGGGTAATATCGTTTGTCGTTCTTGTGATCAGGCTGGCGACGGAAAAATCCTGCATTTCCTCGCTGCCGATGTCCATCACGTGGCGAAAGAGCTTTTCGCGCACCGTAAAGCTGAAGCCCGACGCCGCCTTAGCCGCAAGATACCCGCACGCGACCGCCAGCACAGCGCTCGCCAGCGTGCAGCCAAGCATCTGCACGCCGACGGACAGAATATCCGCCGTCTCGCCCGACGTTTTGATGAGCGTCGTCAGATCTGTCATGTAATCCGGCAGCCGCAGGTCAAAGTAGACCTGCGCCACCACAAGCACGGCGCACAGCAGCACCATGAGCGCCTCCTTGCGGCGCATATTTTTGAGTAGTTTGATCATCGTTTCTCTCCTGATTGTTCCGGGGCGCTTCTCAGCGCTTTGCTTTGCAGATCCCGTCCAGATTGTTGTCCATCCTCGCAAGGCAGCGGCGGATCGTCGCAAGATCCTCCTCCGAAATCCCTTCCAGCATTTTCCTGCCGAACTGCCGCTGCACCTGCCGCCCGCGCTCGATCAGCGCCTGCGCCTTTTCGGTGCAGACAAGCTTTGTCTGCCGCCGGTCGCCCGGCATCTCCTGCCGCTCGAGAAGGCCGTCATTGACCAGTCTTTCCACATGCACGGAGACGATACCCGATTTGTGCCCGCGCAGACGGCAGATATCCTTCGCCGTATTATGCTCCGGATTGTTGGCCAGAAACAGCAGGATATCCATTGCCAGCGGCGGCATCCCCGCTTCCCTGCACAGCGGCGCGAGCATCACATGGTAGGCCTGCGTCATTTTGTTGGCGTGGCTGAAGATCGTTATCCCGTGCATCGGTTCGTCCCGCATCATACCGTTCCCTTTCCGTTATCATCGGCAGCAGGAGGCGCGTCATCTTGTTGCCAAATGATAATCTTCTAATTTTAGAACGTCATCATTATACTTGCTTTGGCATGAAAGTCAATGTGCAAATTGTAAACAATATTTTACCATTCGTTCACAGGCAGAAAAAGAGGGCCGAAACGAGCGTTTCGACCCTCTTTTTATCGTTTGATGCCTCTATCAGCTCCGCAGCGTCGCCTTCAGGCGCCCCTCCTTCAAAAGAAGGTCCAGCCCCTCTGCCGCGCTGCGCACCAACACGTCCGCGTGCGGCAGGAGCGAGGCGCACAGGCCCTCCCCCTCCAGGATCGCGACGGACAGCGCCGCCGCGTCGAACATTCCGATATCGTTGAAGCCGTTGCCAAAGCACGCGCTCGCGCCGGGAAGAGCCTTCACGATCTCCTCCTTGCACTGCGCCGCGCCTTCGCGCGGGAAGGTGTGCACGATCATTCCCAGCGGCTCGCACTGCGCGCGCACGGTGCCGTAGGTGTCCGCCGTGAGGACATATACCGGCACAAGCTTCAGGAGCGCTTCGATCCGCTCTCTGAGCTCGGGCAGCACCTTGCCGTCGACGGCGATGGTGCCGTTGTAGTCGAACACGACGTTTGCAATGTCCATCGGCGCGCGGCCGGGGATCTCGATATGCAGCATGGGTCTCCTCCTTTTAACCGAACGCGCCTTCGAGGAATGCGCGCGTTTCCTTTTCCTGCGGGTGAGTGAGCAGGTGCTCTCCCTGCTCGATGAGCTGTCCGTTGTAGAGGAACATCGTCCTGTCGGCGATGCGCCTCGCCTGCGCGAGGTTGTGCGTCACGATGACGACCGTGTAGCGCTCCTTCAATCGCAGCAGCAGCTCCTCGACCGTCTGCGTCGCGCGCACGTCGAGCGCCGAGCACGGCTCGTCAAGCAGCAGGATATCGGGCTCCACCGTCAGCGCCCGCGCGATGCAGAGGCGCTGCTGCTGTCCGCCGGAAAGCTTTTGCGCATTCTTGCGCAGCTCGTCCTTCACCTCGTCGTAAAGGCCGCAGAGCTGTAATTTTCCGATCGCCAGCGCCTCGAGCGCCTTCTTGTCCCGCTGACCGTAGTACTGCGGGGCAAAGGTCAGGTTTTTGAGGATGGAAAACGGAAACGGCGTCGGCGTCTGGAAGACGAGCCCCACGCGGCGGCGCAGCTCCTCGCTCGGCAGGCGGGAGATATCCGTGCCGTCGAGCGCGATCTCGCCGCGCACCTCCGTTCCCGGCTCCTGCGCGAGAAGGCCGTTCATGCACCGCAGCAGCGTCGACTTGCCGCAGCCCGAGGGTCCGATGACGGCCGTGATCTCATTTTTCGGGATATCGGCGGAAATATGCGCAATGGCGGGCTTTCCGTCATAAAAGGCGGACACGTCCCGCAGCGTCATGGCAGAATTCATCGTTTATGGCTCCTTCCGGCGTAAATGCTCGCCAGCAGATTGCAGATCAGGATGAGGGCCATCATCACGAAGGCCGTGCCGTAGGCCGCGCCCATGGACGTTTCGCCCTGCGCGACCAGCAGATAGAGGTGCATCGGCAGCGCCATGGCGGGCTTGAGCACCGAGTCCGGCACCGCGGCGTAGGCGACCGCCCCCGTGAAGATGAGCGGCGCGGTCGCGCCCATGGCGTAGCAGCCGCCGAGGATAACGCCCGAGACGAGCTCGCCCCGGCACTGCGGCAACACGAGCCTTGCGATGGCATAGCGCTTCGAGCAGCCCAGCGCGTAGGCCGAGCGCAGCATCTGCGGCGCGACCTCGCCAAAGGCCTTCTCAGCCCGCACCTCGATAAAGGGCAGGATCATGATACCGAGCGCTGTGCCGGCAGAGAGCACGCATCGCCCGAGCCCGAGGTCACGCACAAGAAAGCTGTAGGCAAAAAGGCCCAGCACGATCGACGGGATGCCCGAGATGCACTGGATGACAAGGCGGATGGCCCGCGCCGTTCTGCGCCCCCTGCAGTAAAAGACGAGGTACAGCGCCGTCGCGATGGCGGGGATCGCCCCGATCACGATGGCGACGCCCGTAAAATACAGGCTTCCGACGATGGCGGGCCATATCCCGCCCTCCGAGCCCAACACCGCGCCGCGCGGCGACTGCGTAAGAAACTCCCAACTGATGGAGGAGCCGCCCTTCCAGAAAATATAGCCGAACAGAAACGCGACCGTGCCGAGCACGAGCGCGATCCCCGCGCAGGCCCATATTTTGACGAGCAGCGCGCGAAAGCTTTTCTTTCTCATTTGCCGCCCTCCTCCCGCCGCAGCAGGCGGTCACGCAAAAGCGTCATGCCAACGTTGATGATAAAGAGCAGCACCATCAGCACAAGTCCCGCCGCGTACAGCGCATGGTAATGCGTGCTGCCGACCACGGCAGTACCCATCTCGAGCGCGATGACGGCGGCGATGCTCTCGCCCTTGCCGAGCAGCGTCGGGAAGAGATTCGCGTTGCCCATCACCATCATCACGGCCATCGTCTCGCCCATCGCGCGTCCGATGGCCAGCACCATCGAAAGCAGGATATTTTTCCACGAGGCCGGCAGGATGACCGCCGCCACCGTGTACCACGGTGAAATACCGAGCGCGTCCGCCGCGGGCAGATACCGCTCCTTCGCCTTCAGAATCGTCTCGCTGCACGAGGAGACGAGATACGGCAGCAGCATCACCGCCAGCAGTATTCCTGCCGCCAGCACGCACGAGCCCGTGTGCACGCCCGCCTTCAGGAAAAGCCTGACGAGCACCAGAAGGCCCACGAAGCCGTAGACCACCGACGGAATGCCCGCCAGCAGGTCGATGAGCGGATAGAGGACCGCGCGCGTCCTCGTCCCCGCCGCGCAGGACAGGAACACCGCCGCGCCGAGCCCCACAAGGGACGCAAGCAGCATCGCGATGAGCGAAACGGAAAGCGTACCCATGATGAAGTTGAAAATGCCGAACGAGGCGCCCGCGCCCGTGTAGTCGATGGGCATCCAGCGCCGGCCGAAGAGGAACTCCCGCAGCGGGACCTCTTCAAAGGTCGGCAGCGCCTCCTGCACGATAAAGTAGATGACGAAGGCCAGTGTGAGCACGGTCAATGCCGTGAGCGCGCAGAGCAGCGCGGAAAACGCGGTATTTCTCACGCGGCGCATGGGCAGGACCTCCTTTCGCATAGTCGTCCTTTGAGCAGATAAACGCTGCCACCGTTTCCGGTGGCAGCGTTTGTAGCCGGTTCAAAATCAGGCCGCGGGGGTAAAGGCGGGGATGTAGCCGTTGGCGACGACAACGTCATAGCCGGTCTGGGAGAAGACGTAGTCGATGAACGCCTGCTCGGACTCGGTGACAGGCGCGCCGGTGACGAACATGACGGGGCGCTGCACGGTGTAATCGCCGCTGATGATGTTCTCCTCGTTGGCCTCAACACCGTCGACCTTCATGGCAAACAGGACCTGACCGTTGGCGTTGGCCTTGTTGTAAGCGCCGAAGCCGGCGTAGCCGATGCCCCAGGGGTCATTGGCAATGTTGGTGGCAAGCTCGGTCATGGAAGCGGACTGCGTGGCAGAAGCGGTGACCTCGCTCTCGCCCATGATGGCCTTCTGGAAGACCTCGTAAGCGCCGCCGGAGAGGTCGCGGATGTAGACGTTGATGGTCTCGGCCGGCAGGGAGGGATCGACCTGGTCCCAGGTGGTGAGCTCACCGGCAAAGATCTGACGGATCGTGTCGGCGGACATATCGTCCATCACGGAGCAGATGGGGTTGGAAGCGTTGACGGAAACGGTCAGCGCGTCGCGGGCAACGATGTACTGGCTGTAGTTCTCGCCGAGCGCCTCGACCTCGGAATCCTTGATATCGCGGGCGAGCATACCGAAGTCGGCCGTGCCGTCGATGGCAGCGCTGACGCCGACGCCAGAGCCGCCGGGCGCGACATAGATGGAGATGTTCTCCTCAGGGAAAGAGGGGTTCACCGCGTTCCACTTCACATACTCCTCGGTGAAGGAGGAAGCGAGAGAGGAAATGATGGGATACAGGGACGTGGAGCCGCAGAAGAGAATCTTGGACTGGAACTCTGTCTCCGTCGTCTGCTCATCGCCCGTATTGTCACCCGCGTCAGCATCGTTCTGCTGGCCGCAGGCGACCAGCGCCAGCGTCATGACGAGCGCCAGCAGGATCGCAAGGAACTTTTTCATGGTATTTGCCTCCAAATAACTATTTTTCATCGATTCTTCCGATTTCGACTTGTCACAGCATATTGCAAAGCGTCCCGCCTGTCAATTCGTTTTTCAGATAATGACCATTTTTCAATCATTTTTATCGATGTTCTTGGAAAAGAATATCGCTTTTTATGCTTTCTTCACTATTCCGTTTCGGGTCTTCTCCCTCATTTGCTGCGCTTTCCCCTTGTCCCATCCGCGTGCGCGTGGTAAAATCATCCTCGCGATATTTTGAACAGGAAAGGACGAGCCATGAATCAGAAAGAACTCAACGAACTGCGCCGGCGTTTCCGGCCCGACAAAAATAACTTCAGCCGCATTTTCGGCTGTTATGTAAACTCCAACCGTGAGATCATCTCATGGGTCGACACCTCAATGGGTCTCATGCGGCAAGAGGAACAGGAGATGTACCTGGCGCTGCTCAAAAAATCCCTCTCCGGCGCGCTGGGCAAAAATCTTGTCGACGTGGTCTTCTCCACGCAGCAGGTGGCCGACAGCGACGAGCACCGCCTGCTCCAGACCCTGCGCCAGACCGAGCTCAAGGACCCCGCCTCGCGTGAAACGCTCTGCCGCAAGATCATCGAGTGCATCGACATGGGCGAGACGAACTATCTCATCCTGCTCGCCGCCGACGCTTACGACGTGCCTCACCGCGGCAAGGACGACGAATTGCAGCACGATGCCTCAAGCGAGGTCTTCAAGTACTTCGTCTGCTCCATCTGCCCTGTCAAGGCGCCGACGCTCGAGTTGCGCTACGATCTCGACCAGAGTGAGTTCCACTCAAGCTCCACGGGCTACATTGCTTCCTCGCCCGAGCTCGGTTTCCTTTATCCCGCCTTCGACGGCCGCACGGCGAACATCTACAACGTGCTCTTTTACTCGAAAAACGCCGCGGAGCTGCATGAAGAGGTCATCGACGCGCTCTTCCGCGTCGAGCCGCCGATGTCCGCTGCGGAGCAGAAGAACGCCTTCGGCTCGGCGCTCGCGGACGCGCTCGACAGGGATTGCAGCTACGATGTTGTCCAGTCTGTGCATGAGCAAATTCGTGCCCGCATCGAGGATCACAAGGAGAGCCGCGACCCCGAGCCGCTGGAGCTGACGGCAAGCGACGTGGGCGGCATCCTTGCAAACAGCGGCGTTGGAGGAGAGCAGATCGAGGCTTTCCGGCGCGAATGTGACGCGCAGTACGGCGAAAACGCCGCGCTGAACCCGAACAACATCATCGAGAGCAAAAAGTTCGAGATCACGACGCCCGAGGTCAAAATTTCCGTCGCGCCGGAGAACAGCTACATGATCGAAGCGCGCGTCATCGACGGGCGCAAGTACCTGCTCATCCCCGCCGACGACGGCGTGGAGGTCAATGGCATCAGCGTCAGCATCCCCGGCCTCAGGCAGGAATAAAGAAATAAATATCCCCCGGCGAAGCCGGGGGTATTTCTTAGACGGGCGAAGCCCTATGTTACCAGCCACGCCTCATGCGGCGTTGGTACGGTCTGACATCTGCATAGGCTTGTTACCAGCAGCCCGTAAACGGGCTCAGAAGTTGCCCATTGTCAGTTGTTCGCCCATCCTATCTTCCTCTAACTGGTTTCGGATGTACTCTTCTATTTCCTTCGCCTTCTTACCCACCGTGTCCACATAGTAACCGCGACACCAAAATTCGCGGTTTCTGTACTTGTACTTGAGATTTGGAAACTGTTCGTAGATCATCAGCGAGCTTTTGCCTTTCAGATACCCCACAAAACTCGAAACCGCAATTTTGGGTGGGATCTCAAGGAGCATGTGAATATGATCCGGACATACTTCCGCCTCTACGATATTCACCTTTTTCCATTCGCACAACTGCCGCAGTATTTTCCCAATCTCCCTGCGTTTTTCGCCGTAGAATACCTTGCGCCGATATTTCGGCGCAAATGCAATACTGTTCTGAATCACACACAGGGGTAGTTTTTTGCTCTATGTAACCGGCTGTCTGGAAGAAGCCGGTGTAATCTTCTCCGGAACAGCCTTTGATAAAGATGTGGCAGTAACGCTCGTTATCCTTTTCCACGATATAATGTCTCTGTTAGAATCATGTCATCTAAGAGTATTGGACTATTTTCCGCAAGAAAAACTCTGCGCATTCTACCGTACTTCCCAAGTGGTTTATCGCTTACATAGCTCAACCGAATATCAGGGATGAGATAATCACCACAACGGGTATAAGTCAAATTCTGTGTCATAGCAACTCCTCCCTTTGTTTTGTAGCTTGCAGTTGCCAGACCGCATCTCTACTTTAACTGAGGGAGTTTTATTTTTCATCGGCACAAGCCTCTTTTGAACCACTCGCCCAGCGAGTGGTTTTCATTATACAAAAAAGAGATGGCCGGAGCCATCTCTTTTTTCATCTTTACAGCGCGCGCAGGATGAGCGCGAGGATGAGCATATGCACGGGATAGAAGGCATAGCAGGCATACTGGAAGGCCTTGCTGTGGTGACCCTGACGGCCGCGATAGAGCCAGATGGGTACGAGCGCGAGCAGCGCAAGCCCCTGCTGGCTGAGCTCCACGTCCATGCCGAGGATCGTCATGGGATAGACCTGACCGCCGAGCATACGCACATTGATCCAGTAGAGCGCCAAGATCTGCCCGAGCAGCTTCCACCACTCTCTTCCGTGGAAGAAGTAGAAGACGAACACCGTCAGCACGCCCGCGCCGTAATAGTCCACCATGCCGAGCGTCCCCAGCGCCGCACTGAGCACTGTCACGCCCACGCAGGTGAGCACATAGAGCCACGTCTTCCCCTTCTCGCGCACCGCCTCCATCGCGCGGATACCGAGAAGGCCGATCAGCAGCGTCCAGATGACGTTCTGGTGCACGGGATAGAACCACGTCCCGCCGTACATCAAATCGAAGGGGATTTCCGAAAGCAGCGCAAAGACGAGCATCCGCAACGCGTAGCGCTTAAAGCTGCGCGTGTGGAAATAGCCCTCCACCGCCATGAAAGCGAACATTGGAAAGGCGAGCCGCCCCACACACGTGAGCCATTCCTGCGCGGGCAGGAGTGTCGCCCACAGGTGGTCGCACAGCATGAGCGCCATCGCGAGAATGTGCAGCGCCGCCGCGCTGAGGTCAAATCGTTTTTCCATCAGGGTCTCCTTATGCTATCGGCCCGTGACCGGACCGTTCTCTTTTGTGCGCTCCCGCAGGCGGCGCGCACTTGCCCGCCATTGTACCACAGCCGCCGGCAGATTGCAACACGTTTCCGACGTCGGCACACTTGCCGCCGCAAAAGGCTTTGCGTATCGCCGGTCGATGCAGTATAATGGGGTTTAGCGTTTTGCCTGCTTTCAGGCAGGCGCTTTCATCGCCGATTTATTTCACCGCGCCTGTTTCGGCGCCCGACATACGAAAGGAACACTATGGATATCATTCAAATGCTCGCCCGGGAGCTCGGCAAAAACGCACAGCACGTCGAAAACGTTGTGCGATTGCTCGACGAGGGCAACACCATCCCCTTCATCGCCCGCTACCGCAAGGAGCTGCACGGCGCGATGGACGACACCTCGCTGCGCACGCTCGAAGAGCGGCTCCAATACCTCCGCGGTCTTGAAGAGCGCCGCGAAGCGGTGAAAAAGTCCATCGACGAGCAGGGCAAGCTGACAGACGAGCTTGCCGCCGCCATCGACAGCGCCAAAACGCTTGCCGAGGTCGAAGACCTCTACCGTCCTTACAAGCAGAAGCGCCGCACCCGCGCCACGATGGCGAAGGAGAAGGGCCTTGCGCCGCTCGCCGCGCTGCTCTTCGCGCAGGAGCGCGATTGCCCGCGGCCCGAGGTCGCCGCTCAGGATTTTCTCGACCCCGAAAAAGGCGTTGAGACCGTTGAGGACGCCCTGCAGGGCGCCAGCGACATTATCGCCGAGCAGATCAGCGACGATGCGGACATCCGCAAGAGCCTGCGTGCGCTCATTACCCGTCAGGGACAGCTCGTGAGCAGGGCCGCGACGGAGGATGACAGCGTCTACCGCCTGTACTATGATTTCACGCAGGCCGTCTCCCGCCTGCAGGGGCATCAGGTGCTCGCCATCAACCGCGGCGAAAAGGAGGGGATTCTGAAGGTCTCCGTCGTGCTCGAGCGCGAGCAGGCGCTGCCGCTGCTGCGCCGCGCAGTCGTGAAGCCCGGCTCCGCCGCCATGGAATTCATCAAGTCCGCCGCCGAGGACGCCTACGACCGGCTGATCTTCCCGTCGCTCGAGCGCGAGGTGCGCAATCTTCTCACCGAGCAGGCGGACGAGGGCGCGATCGGCCAGTTCGCACTGAACTTAAAACCGCTGCTGATGCAGCCGCCGGTCAAGGGCAAGGTCACGATGGGGCTTGACCCGGGGTACCGCATGGGCTGCAAGGTCGCGGTCGTGGACGGCACGGGCAAGGTGCTCGACACCGCCGTGGTCTACCCGACCTACGGTGAGCGGCAGAAAAACGAGGCCATCGCCGTGCTGACAAGGCTCATCCAAAAGCACGGCGTGGAGCACATTGCCATCGGCAACGGCACCGCCAGCCGCGAGACCGAGCAGATGGCCATTGAGCTGATCCGCCGGGTGAACGAGAGCGGCGCGCACGTCAGCTACATGATCGTCTCCGAGGCGGGCGCATCCGTGTACTCGGCAAGCAAGCTCGCCGCCGAGGAATTTCCCCAGTACGACGTCAACCTTCGCTCGGCCGTGTCCATCGCGCGCCGCTTGCAGGACCCGCTCGCCGAGCTTGTGAAAATTGACCCCAAGGCCATCGGCGTCGGTCAGTATCAGCATGATATGCCGCAAAAGCAGCTTGACGAAGCACTCAGCGGCGTCGTGGAGGACTGCGTCAACGCTGTCGGCGTGGACGTCAACACGGCATCGCCGTCACTTTTGCAGCGCGTCGCGGGCCTGAACGGCACAACGGCGAAAAACGTTGTCGCCTACCGCGAGGAAAATGGTGCCTTCACCTCCCGCGCGCAGATCAAAAAGGTGCCAAAGCTCGGCCCCAAGGCCTTCCAGCAGTGCGCGGGCTTCCTGCGCGTGCCGGAGAGCAAAAGCGTGCTCGACAACACCGCCGTCCACCCCGAGAGTTACGACGCCGCAAAAGCCCTGCTCGCACTGACCGGCCATACGCTTGCCGATGTGAAGGACGGCAAACTCGCCGATCTTCCCGCGCACGTCCGGTCCTACGGCGAGGAAAAGGCCGCAGCTGAGATCGGCGTCGGCGTTCCCACGCTGCGCGATATCGTCGCCGAGCTCTTAAAGCCCGGCCGCGACGTGCGCGACGAGCTGCCAAAGCCCATCCTGCGCACGGACGTGCTCGAAATGAAGGACTTAAAGCCCGGCATGGTGCTCACCGGCACGGTGCGCAACGTCATCGACTTCGGCGTGTTCGTGGATATCGGCGTGCATCAGGACGGATTGGTCCACATCTCGCAGGTGGCGGACAAATTCATCAAGCACCCGTCCGAGGTCGTGTCCGTCGGCGACGTGGTCAAGGTCGTCGTGCTGGAGGTAGACGAGAAGAAAAAGCGCATCGGCCTGAGCATGAAGCAGGCCAAATAAGCATCCGGCCAAAAATCAACACAAAAATACCGCCCCTGCTCCGAACCGTTCGAAGCAGGGGCGGTACATTATTTTATCGCATCGCTGTTTACAGCAGGTCGGCAAGCTCCAGGACAAGGCGCTCGCTCTTTTCCCATCCGAGGCAGGCATCGGTGATGCTCTTGCCGTAGGTGCCCTCGCTGATCTTCTGGTTGCCGTCTTCGATATAGCTCTCGATCATCAGGCCCTTGACCAGCGCGTCGATATCGCTCGAGTGGCGCTTGGAGTGGAGCACCTCCTTCGCGATGCGGATCTGCTCGAGGTACTGCTTGCCGGAGTTGGCATGGTTGCAGTCCACGATGCAGGCAGGATTCTTGATGCCCTTCTCCGCATACAGCTTGTGCAGCTGCACCAGATCTTCATAATGGTAGTTGGGGCGGCTGTCGCCCTTTTCGTTCACGTAGCCGCGCATGATGGCGTGGGCATAGGGATTGCCCGCGGTTTCGACCTCCCAGCCGCGGTAGAGGAACGTGTGGTCGCCCATCGCCGCGTAGATGGAGTTCATCATCACGCTCAGATCGCCGCCCGTTGGATTCTTCATGCCGACGGGCACATCGATGCCGCTCGCGACAAGGCGGTGCTGCTGGTTTTCGACCGAGCGCGCGCCGACGGCGACATAGCCCAAAATATCGGAGAGATAGCGGTAGTTTTCGGGGTAGAGCATCTCATCAGCGCAGGCAAAACCGGTCTCCTGCACCGCGCGGGTGTGGAGGCGGCGGATGGCGATGATGCCCTCGAGCATATCGGGCTTCTTGCTGGGGTCGGGCTGGTGGAGCATTCCCTTGTAGCCCGAGCCGTTGGTGCGCGGCTTGTTCGTATAGATACGCGGGACGATCAGAATTTTATCTTTGACCTTTTCCTGCAGGGGGACGAGGCGGCAGATGTAGTCCATCACGCTGTCCTCTCGGTCGGCAGAGCACGGGCCGATGACGAGCATCAATCGCTTGTCGCGCCCGTCGAGGATCGCGCGCATCTCCTCCACGCGCGCTTCGCGCGCCTTGGCGACGTCCTCGGTGAGGGGAAATTCCTTTTTAATGTCCATCGGGATGGGCAGCTTACGGATGAATTTTGCATTTTGCTGCATGGTGTAGACTCCTTGTCAGTTATTGTCTGATTTTGCCTATTATTTTACTGCGTTCCCCCTCGTTCCGCAAGCACGATTTCATGGTGAAGTGTATAAAGATTCGAAAACTGTGCATTCGAATTCTATCGAATTCAGAAAATCAGCGGCCGCTGTGCCTCAACTCATTTCGGAGCGCCGCCGCTTTCCGCATCTGCCCCTTCCCCGTTTTCCCCCGCAGCCCCCGCTCCTGTGTGCGGCGGCACGGCTTTATGCCGGTCTGGTACGTCAATTTTTTGTTATCTTTGTCTCTTTCTCTTCACGCATTCTGCGCACTTTCTGAATTTTTTATTGATATTTATTCATTTTTAACCGTCAAACAGCACATTTTTGAAATATTTTTATCGTTTGAAATGCGGAAATTATCTCTTTCGACAGAATTTGACAACTCCTTTTCGCGATTCCGGATTAG
>OGZW01000024.1_pt1 | contig 82194 bp, 72 predicted proteins | sample 1577001 | NCBI WGS metagenome assembly OGZW01 (sample SAMEA3541519, study PRJEB24748) | human gut metagenome | biome: human gut; feature: human-associated habitat; material: faeces | place: China | collected 2012 | reverse complement strand
AAACAGAAGAAATATATACTAGATTAATTCAACAGATAGATGCAGAAAAGAGAGTAGATAAAATCAAAGAAATTTTGAAAAAAATTTGAAATAGGTAAGAGTAAAAAATATAAGGTCCCAGGGACCTTAAGAATTTCTAATAAAGAGAATACCACACACATATATATATATATATATATTGATTCTAAAAAAACTATTTGTTAAAATATATATCAGGTGTTACTTCACATTGACGTGAATGGCGGTTCGCTTCCCACGGGGAGTTCTAGTGCGTGGAAAGCATGATGCCAAGACAGAAAAATAACCGCCCTAGCCTGGAAAGTTAAGCGGTTATTTTTATAACTTATTAATATCAGGCGAACCGTCATCGGTAGCACCTTTCTTTATTAATATACTAACATTTGGTATATTTTATGTCAACAAATAAAGGAGAGGTGAATACACACTATGGATCAAGAAAAATTAAGAACCATATTGCAGATAGGTGAAACAATAGCAGTAGAATTTAAAAGATGCAGTAACCGAATAGAAAATGATGTATATCAAAGTGTATGCTCCTTTCTGAATCGTTTTGGTGGAGATATTTACCTTGGAGTAGAAGACGATGGGACTGTTTGTGGAGTTCCTGAAAATGCAGCAGGAGATATGGTAAAGAATTTTATAAAGATTATCAGTAATCCCAATATGTTTACTCCAACCATATATCTATCACCAGAAATTATAAAGTATGAAGGAAAAACGATCATTCATATTCATATACCAGTCAGCGCAGAAGTACACAGTTTCAAAAAGGAAGTTTATGACAGAGTAGACGATGCAGATGTAAAAGTTACTGCAACAGCTCAACTTGCAATGATGTATATTAGAAAACAGAATAGATTTACAGAGAAACAGATTTATCCTTATATTTCACTGGAAGATTTTAGATTAGATTTATTGCCACGAATTAGAAAAATGGCAACAAATAATATAGAAGGTTTGCATAGTTGGGAAAGTATGAGTGATGAGGAATTATTGAGAAGTGCGGGATTATATGGAAAGGACAGAGCGACAGGAGAAAGTGGATATAATCTGGCAGCAGTTATGTTATTGGGAAATGATTGCAAATACATTGATTCATAGGGAATTTACGAGTTCATATACAGCTAAATTTGTAATAGAAAAAGATAGAATGTATACAGAAAATGCGAATCGGTCATCAGGAGATGGAATTATTACACCTGATAATATGGAACCAAATCCAAAGAATCCTATTATTGCATCATTTTTTAGAAATATAGGATGGTCAGATCGATTAGGTTCAGGAGTGAGAAATATATTTAAGTATTCGAAATATTATTCAGGAGAAGAACCAGAATTTGTAGAAGGGGATGTATTTAGGCTTATTGTGCCATTAAATGAAGATTATTCATATGATAATGTAAAAAACGGCGATAAAAAAACGGCGATAAAAAAACGGCGATAAAAAACGGCGATAAAAAGATTTCAAAAAAGACAATACAAAATTATAAAAAAATACTTGAATTTATGGAAGAGGGTAAAGAATATACGATTCAGGATTTTTGTAATTTATTAAATTTAAAACCCTCCAGAACGAAAGAATTATTAAAAGCTTTGACACAAGATATAGAACAAATAGGCAATAATAAAAATCGAAAATACAGATTAAAATAAAAAGGATATGGGGAGGAGACCTACAAATGCAATCAGCATATATTCATTTATATCTGATCATGATCAACGTTATAACATTTGCATTGTATGGACTAGACAAATGGAGAGCGATGACAAGACAGTGGAGAGTCAGAGAGAAAAAATTGATTATACTTGCACTGATCGGAGGCTCCATTGGAGCAATGATCGGTATGACAGTATTTCATCATAAGACAAGAAAATGGTATTTTAGATTAGGGATACCTTTGATTTTGGGCATTCAGGTGTCGTTGATACTTTGTTTTTATGATATGATGTAAGTAAGCAAAGAAGAATTGGGAAGAAGTTTAAGAGACCCAAAAGCAAAGGAAGATTAGAGATATGAAGCAAAACAAATGGAAGCATTTAAAATTTGAAAAATATGTTTTTGTGCTATTATTGGCGATCGAGCTTATTATGTCATTTACTTTTTTAGGATTCATTCATATTGATCCAATTTCACTTACAACAGCATATATCCCGATCGTAGTTGCGGGATGTTTGCTTGGGCCTTTGGAATCGACACTGATCGGATTGGTATTTGGACTAGCAAGTATGTATAAGGCATCAGCACTTTATGTCGTATCAGATGATAAGATATTTTCGCCGCTATGTAGTGGTAATCCAATAGGAAGCATTTTACTAAGCGTTGGGTCAAGAGTTCTGTTTGGCTTTGTAATCGGATATCTGTTTTCCATTATAAAAGGACGGAAGTATGAGAAAATAGGAATCTGGATCCTTTCTTTGATCTCACAGTGGATACATGCTTTCTTAGTGTTCATTGTTATGGGAGCCTGTTTTCCACAGCTTGGTTATACTGGAATGTCAACATTTCATATGGGGATCAATGACGCACTTATTGCACTATGCTGTCTTTTCTGGGTAGAGGTGGCATATAAGATTTATCACAAGGAACGCATTCAAAAATACAAGGATGCGGTAAATCAATCTTTGGATGATCCATATCTGTCTTCTAAGATAGTCGCTATATCATCAGGGATCAGTTTTTTGATCATTTGTATAGCGATATTTTCTACTGGATATTTTGCAAATCGGTCTACATATATGTTGAAACAGCACAGAGTTCATGTAACAAGAACAATAGAGATTGATCTGCTACATTTACAGGTACAGTTTTTGATCGCAATGCTTGCATTGGATTTTATCTTAATATTGACGATGCTTATGATCTACCAATATATGAAGTATCGGGAATATCAAGGGGAGATTGATTTCCTTACTGGGGTGATGGGAAGAAGACTGTTTTTGCAGCATTGCCAAAATATTCAAAGTGATCAGAGGATTCATGGCCATCAAGGATGGTTTTTATTCTTGGATGTGGATTGGTTTAAGCAGATCAATGATAAACTGGGACATATAGCAGGAGATGAAACCTTAAAGAAATTTGCGATGTTTTTAAAAGAACAATTTGAGCCATATGGAGCAGTCGGAAGAGTTGGTGGAGATGAGTTTGCTGTGATGATCGAAGAAGAGATGAGCCAGGAAGCGTTAGAAGAAGAAATGAAACAATTCTTTTAAAACATCTCAGGAATTCAGAAGGAAGTCACAGTAAGCTGCAGTATTGGAGTATATCGTTTTACATATCCAAAAACGATCAAGGAACTTCTGACAAAGACCGATGAGATCTTATATGAAGCTAAAGCAAATGGAAGAGGCTGTTTTGTTATTAGATAAAGTCTAAGAAGGTGGTGTTGGCAATGAACAATATGAAATTACCAGTAGGAATTTCTGATTTTCATAAATTAAGACAAAATGAATATTATTATGTAGATAAAACGAATTTGATCAAAGAATTACTGGAATCAAGAATCGCAGAAGTTACATTGATCACGAGACCAAGACGCTTTGGAAAGACGATCGGCATGAGTATGTTGGCGTATTTCTTTGATATACGAAAAGACAGCAGAAAACTATTTGAAGATTTGAAGATCTCAAGAGATATAGAATTATGTCAAAAATGGATGAATCAGTATCCAACATTATTTATTTCCTTCAAAGATGTGGATGGATTGAATTTTCAATCAGCTATGAAGATGTTAAGAAATCAGATTTCATGGATCTGCAATGAGCATGATTATTTATCAGATAGCGATAAGGTAAATGAGAATGATAAAAAGATCTTTTTGAAGTTACAAGATATAAGTGAAGAAAATTTGTCAGAAGACCTGATAAAAATCAGTGTGGCTACCATCATAAGAATGATGAATGCGCATTACGGAAAGCCGGTTATTTTATTATTGGATGAATATGATGTACCATTAGCGAAAGCAAGCAGCAATGGCTACTATAAAGAAATGCTGGATGTGATGAAAACGATGATGAGCACATCTCTAAAAGATAATTCTCATCTTCAGTTCGCAGTAGTTACAGGTTGCTTGAAAATTGCAAAGGAAAGTATATTTACAGGAACCAATAATTTTATCTCAGATACGATCATAGCAACACATTTAAATGAATATTTTGGATTTACCGATCAGGAAGTAAAAGATATCTTAAAAGATATTGGACTGCAAGAGCATTTTAAAGAAATCAAAGAATGGTATGATGGGTATAATTTTGGAAAAATCGATGTATATTGTCCATGGGATGTTATGAACTATGTAAGAGATCTACGGATCGATCCAGACATGAAGCCAGCAAGTTACTGGAAGAATACAAGTGATAATGCGATCATACGATCTTTCATAGACTACGCAGGCAGCGGAATTCAAAAAAAGATGGAAAAATTGATGGCAGGAGACACGATTGATCAGAAAATAGAAGAAAATCTTACGTATGATTATTTACATTCGTCAGAAGAGAATTTTTGGAGTATTTTGTATTTAACAGGATATTTGACAAGAGATAAGGAAGAGAAGGAAAGTGCAGATGGAAAGATCACATTGAAGATTCCAAACAAAGAGATACGAGAGATTTTTGAGACAACAGTACAGGATTGGTTTAGTGATACAGCGAAATTACAAGATCGAAAGCATTTATTTGATGCAGTATGGAATGGTGATGAGCAGACTTTGACACAGGAGATCAGCAGATTGTTGCGAATAACAATCAGTTATCATGATTATAGAGAAGATTTTTATCATGCATTTCTTGCAGGAATATTTGCTGGGGCTGGATATAGTGTTGAATCGAATAAAGAACATGGAGAAGGTCGAAGTGATATTGTTATTTTTAATGAATATGAAGGAAAGGTTGCAGTTTTTGAAGCGAAATATTCAAAAGAAGTGAAGAAATTAGAAGAGGATTGCGAAAAAACTATTCAGCAGATTGATCATAGGATGTATGCAAAGGAATTTGAGGATAGTTATGATGAAGTGATCTGTTATGGGATTTCTTTTTACAAGAAACGGTGTGTTGTAAAAAGAGATGTAAAGTAGTAGTTCAGAAAATATGAGGAAAGGAAAAGGAATGAAAAAGAGAATCATCAGCAAAATCTTAACATTACTGGTCGTATTCAGTATGGTATTTACGTTACTGCCAGTGAACAACAAAATAGTACATGCCGGGGATGGCAAAGTAAATATTGGAGATTATATTTACCTTGGAACTTATCAAGGTAAGAAGATAAAATGGAGATGCATCGGAGAGGATTCAAATGGAAAATTGATGCTGAGTGATCAAATCCTGTGTAAGAAGAGTTATGATGCAAAATATTCCGGGTATAAAAACCACATCAGAGCTGAAAGAGGATCCAATCGCTGGACAGAATCAGCCTTGAGACATTGGATGAATTCTGCCGGAGAGGTTGATTGGAGCAATCGATCTGTACCTTCCGCAGCAAATCTTGATGGAGAGGATGCTTATGATGAAGAACAGGGATTTTTATCTTCTTTTACTGATTCGGAGCTTCAGTGTGTAAAGACGGTCACACAGAAAACATATTTGAACAATCTGGATGCAGACAAAGCGGATGGAGGATCTTCCAAATTTGATTTTGATGCAAATGGATACCATCGTAAGCTGTTTGAAACTTTAGCAGAGGCAACCGATAAATGGTATGAGAATACAACGGATCAGTTCTTCTTGATAGGACCAGAGCAGTTGCTGATGGGAACCAATAATATTGGTTTGGATTATATGGCTCCGGACGATTCCTACTGGCTAAGACTGCCTTGTAACACAGGACAATCTTACGAAAATGTAGCACGATCAATAGGAGCAAACAGAATCACACATGCAAGAGCAAATAATTCGAATCATGGAGTAAGAGCCGCATTTTATCTGGATGAAGATCAATTCCATGGAGAAGTGATCGAAGGAGGAATGTCCAGTTACTTTAAAACAGGTAAGGATACGAATCAGTTTAAGCATATAGGGATGAGAGCTTTCATTTCAAATCCTGTATATCTAAATAAATTGGTGAAGCAGTGTAGTGATTTTCAGAGTAAATGGAGAATGATCACGTATTTTCATGGAGAACATACAGGTGTATGTCATGGGATCGCCTTGAGTATGTGTTATGGAAACCAAGGTTATATTGATTTTGATGATATTACAAGTGGTGCACATGATTATTGGACGCTGGGAAGCCCATATGAGAATTCCAAAATGAAAGACATGATCTTATATTATCAGATGACACAGTGTCTGGACAGTGGAAGATCAACGTATGGAATCAGTAAAAATTCAGGTTGGGGAAATGGAGATCTGGAAACTTTTCTTAAGAAATTTGTAGCAGAAGCCCAGTATGCAAAAAGAGTGAAAAAACCATTTGTTTTCTCCTTCATGATACCAGAGGGCGGACATAGTGTTGTTGTTTGTGGTTATAAGAAGGACACGGATGGAAATCATGAGATTACGATCTATGATGAAAATTCTTATCACCCTGGAAGTTACGGGGGATACCTGACAATGAAAGTCTCTTCTGATTTCAAGAGCTTCCATTTTGCAGATTCAAATTCAAGATTTGATGATGTATGTGTAGAAGATCTGTGGAAGAACCTGAACTATTATGGCGTTGATAAAATATATAATGGCGGGATCCAGATCTTAAAAATGAAAAGCAGGATGGCGGCATCAGCATATCAGGAAGATGATCAGGATCAGACGACGATTCAGATATCAGCAAATAAGCGATTCCGATTACAAAATGAAGAAGGAAAGTATCTCGAATACGATGGAAATAATTATACAGGAGATATGAAAGTTTATTCCTGCGAACAAAGCGATTGGGAAAGTGAGCATCCAATCTGGAATCTTAGAGTGGCGGCAAGCAATTCATTTGAATTAACGAAAGCAGAGGAAGGCTGCCAGTTCCTTTGTGATGATAACAACAAAGGATATGCAGTAACTGCCGATGGAGCAGATAAAGTAACGATCACTTCTGGTAAGATCAAAGTGGAAGGAGATAATTATAATCTGTCAGCTGCGATGCAATCCAAGAATTCCGAGGAAGGAATTGTAGAGGTCAATGCCAAAGTGCAGGGAAACAGTACGATTTTAGATAACAACACAAACACATCCATTCAATTTGATGATAAGGGAAATGACGTTAAGGTAACAAAATATGTTGATTTTTCAGCAGATATCGTTGATGAGAAAGAAGAAGTAAAAGGTTCTGACTTTGTAGTAGAGGAACTTGATAAGAAAGATCCTGAAACCCCAGACCAGGGAGAAGATAATAAAGGGAATGGCAATACAGGAAATGGCAATGATATCTCTGGAAATAACGCACAAAGTAAACCAGAAGTAATCAAACCAAGTATCGTAAAACCATTAAAATTAAAGAAACAGATAATAAAAACAGCAAAAATAAAAACTTACAAGGCAAAAAAATTAAAACGTAAAAAGGCAACATTTAACCTAAAAGCGAAATCTTTGGGGAAAGCAAAACTGACCTATAAAGTGACCAAATATCCAAAGAAAGCAAAAAAATGTATGACCGTAACTAAGAGTGGAAAAGTTACATTAAAGAAGAAAGCCAAGAAAGGAACATACAAGATCCGGATCACGGCAGCAAAAACATCGAAGTATCAGAAAGCGGTGAAATATGTGACGGTTAAGGTAAAATAAATCAACAAAGAATTATGCAAAGGTATTGATTGAAAATTTTAAAGTATCTTATAATTACCTAATTACTAATTGTGCGATTAGTAATTAGGTAATTAGTAATTAGTCGGTTAGCAAAAAGGATGACGGTATGAGATTTGTTGGAAGAGATCGGGAACTTAAGAAATTGAATGATTTGTATCAGGATGAGGGATTTCAGTTTGTTGTCATTTATGGAAGAAGACGGGTCGGTAAAACAATGCTGATCAATGAATTTTTGAAAAAGAAAAGATCCGCATATTATATGGCAGTTGAAGGTACATCCAAAGAAAATCTGTCAGGTATTTCAAAAGTGTTATCGGAATATAATCCATATGAGATTGTAAAACATACACATGGTGTAAGTTACAACGATTTTATTTGGTTTCGATTTCTGGGAGAGAAATTGACAAGTAAAGATGTATTAGTCAGGTGAGGGTAATGTTTAAAGAAGAAATTAGTAATGAATATATTGTAATGCAAGAAGGTACGAATGAAGGAACACAGATAAAGTACAGAAAGAATAATTTCTGGTATAAAAAAGACAACAAAGGGAGAGAAGGTCTTAGTGAATATTTAGTTTCTCGATTTATGGATTTCACTTCATAGGAGAAGATGAACTGATTACATTTTACAGGCTTTATTATAATCAAGTAGGAAAAGACTTATCCAAAGTGATTGCTGCCATGGGTACTATGGAAGAAAGAATGGAATATGTGATAGATTTTATCAAAGACAGCTGTAATCTAGATATTAGAGAATACTTAAGTAAAGTTTTTTTGTAGTGGCAGATAGTGTTTATTATAAATACCAATACAGTAAAACATACACCCCTACCAGTGGTTTCGATAACTGAAATTATTGAATATTATAAAAATGGTTATATGTCGGCGACCGTAGGAACACGCCTGCACTTAGCGAGTGGATGATCGTAAGATCATTCAGGAGCTTAGTACAGCTGCGTAGTGAGTCGAGCGAGAGCGCGTCGCAGACATATAACCATTTTTATAATATTCCACCAATAATTTCCGTCATCAAACTACAATTTACTCCCCAAAACTTATTCCAATCGTCTTAGCGTCCTTGATCATCTGGCACTTCGGATCAACATATTTTAATTTTCCGGCAACTTCAGATAATGGAACCTTTTTTGTATCTCCATCAACGATACCAACCATATAGCCATACTCTTTATTAAGGATCAATTCAGCGGCATATGCTCCAACTCTTGTAGCAAGTACACGGTCGTAAGCACAAGGAGCACCACCACGCTGTGTATGTCCTGGAACGGTGACTCTGATCTCACGATTTGTTTTTTCTTCTAGTGCAGCTGCAATCTCATAAGCAACAGAAGGATATCTTCTTTCTGCAAGTTTTGCCTTATACTGTTTCTTCTTTAACTTCGCATCTTCTTTTGAAATAGCACCTTCAGCAACTGCGATAATTGAGAATTTTTTTCCAGCTGCAAAGCGGTTTTCTACAACTTCGGCTACTTTATCAATATCATAAGGAATTTCAGGCAGCAGGATTACGTCAGCTCCACCAGCAATTCCTGATTGCAGGGTAACATGTCCGACTTTATGCCCCATAACCTCGATGATAAATACACGGCTGTGAGAAGAAGCTGTTGTATGGATTCGGTCGATCGTATCAGTTGCAATATCAACGGCACTCTGGAATCCGAATGTCATTTCAGTTCCCCAAAGATCATTGTCAATTGTCTTTGGAAGTGTCACAACATTTAAACCTTCTTCGCGAAGTAAATTTGCAGTTTTGTGAGTTCCATTTCCACCAAGGACCACAAGACAGTCTAATTTATATTTGCGGTAATTATTTTTCATTGCCTCGACTTTATCAAGACCGTTTTCGTCAGGGATGCGCATCTTTTTAAATGGCTGTCTGGAAGTTCCAAGAATTGTACCTCCGCGGTTTAAAATTCCAGAAAAATCATCTGGTGTCATACGATCAGCGATATCGTAGATCAGACCTTTATATCCATCGCGGAAACCATAGATTTCCAGATCATTTCTCTTTACACTTAAACCTTTTACTACACCACGCATGGCAGCATTCAATGCCTGACAATCGCCGCCACTAGTTAAAATTCCAACTCTTAACATGAATTTATCTCCCTTCGGGTTTTATATTTGCATTTAAATCATCTAACATTAGTTAACTACTATTTTAACATATAATTATATACAAAAATTATAAAATTTAGTAAATAAAACGTTAAGAAAGCGTAAAATCTGATAAAAAGATAAGATAATGATCTTTGTTTTTGTACAATCAAAATATCCGATAAAACAGATTAAGAAAATATAAAAATGTGCATTGAAAATAAATAAAAAACCAGATAATATAAATATAGAAAGTCACATATGAAATGTGGCATATTCACGACGGAGGAAGCCAGATGAAAAGTGATCGTTTTTTAATAAAAGCAGCAGAACTTTATTACCGTGATGGATTATCGCAACAAGAGATTGCGAAAAAATTACATACATCAAGAACCAGCATTTCCAGAGCATTGATCCAGGCACGCAATGAAGGATACGTTCAGATCAGAATTCAGTATCCAGAACAAAGTAATCTTGGATTAGAACGGGAATTAGAAGAAAAATATGGTCTGACTGAAGCATTGATTGCTGTTCCAGCATATGATCAGTCATCAGATCAGGAAGTGGCATTTCAGGCAGTTGATTATACTTTGCGAGTTTTAAAGAAGAATATGGTACTTGGAATGACATGGGGAAGAGCGATGCATGGATTTGTGGAGCAACTTGCGCAAGATGAGCGTCTCAGATCGCTTTCCTTTCGAAATGTAAAAATCGTTCCTTTTCTTGGAACACCGGGGGTAACACAGTTGGATTCGTGGGATGCAACAACATATTCGAATACACTTGCAACAAAAGTGGGAAATTTATTACATTGTGCAAGCTACAATTTATCTGCACCAATGTATGTAGATGGGGAAAAAGAAAAGGAATTGATAGAAGGAATTGATGAGATTTCCAAAGTTCTTCATATGGCAGAGACAGCAGATATGGCATTGATCGGAATTGGTTCTATGCAGAAGGATTCTTCGATCATCAAGGCAGGAATACGAACGGAAGAAGAATACAAAGAATTAATACAAAAAGGTGCGGTAGGAGAGATCGTTGGAAGGATTTACGACAAGAATGGTCAGACGGTAGATGAAGATCTACAGAGAAAAATGATCGGTATTTCATTGGATAAGATCGCAAAAATTCCAGTCAGAGTTGGAATATCTTATGGAAAGGATAAAATTGAAGCAATCAAAGGTGCCATTGCAGGCGGGCTGGTAAATGTACTGGTAACAGATGTGCCGACGGCAGAGTTATTATTAAAATAATATAGAGATAAGAATATGAGGCTGATATGCAAATAAAAGTAAGCATATCAGCTTCTTTTTTATTGTAAAAATCTTGTAAATCAGCACTTTTTGTGTGATGGAAAAATAAAAAATTGTATTGACAAATAAAAATGTCGAATCTATAATAAAAAATATCAAATGACAATGTACATGGTCATATGACCACGCAACACAAACAGAAAGGAAAAGGGATAAACTATGAAGACAAGAGCAGTCAGACTTTATGGGGAATCAGATTTAAGATTAGAAGAATTTGATATGGGAGAACTGAAAGACGATGAGATCTTAATGGAACTGATCACTGACAGTGTCTGCATGTCTACTTACAAAGAATCTATTCAGGGAGCAAAACATCAGAGAGTCAACGATGATATCAGCGAACATCCGATCATCGTAGGACATGAATTTGCAGGAATCATTCGTGAAGTTGGGGCGAAGTGGAAAGATAAATATCAAGTTGGAACAAAATATACCATGCAGCCAGCGATCAATATCAAAGGTTCTATGGCAGCCATCGGATATTCTTATGAATACTGCGGAGGAGCAGCAACCTTTATCAAAGTTCCACCAATTGTAATGGAAAAAGACTGCTTATTACCTTTTGATGAAAACAGTGCATTTTTTGAGGCATCACTGGCGGAGCCTATGAGCTGTATCATTGGAGCATTCCATTCTATGTACCACAGTGAACGTGGTGTTTATGAACATAAGATGGGAATTGTAGAAGGTGGAAAGAGTGCACTTCTTGCAAGCTGCGGTCCAATGGGATTAGGAGCAATCAGTTATATGTTAAATTGTGATCGTAAACCTTCTTTACTGGTGATCACAGACATTGATGAAGTAAGATTAAAAAGAGCTAGTGAATTATTTACAGAAGAATATGCCAAAGAACGAGGTGTTGAAATCCATTTTGTCAATACTGCGAAAGTCGATGACCCAGTGAAGACATTAAGAGATTTAACTGGTGGAACAGGATTTGATGATGTATCTGTATATGCACCAGTCAGACCAGTGATCGAGATGGCAGATGAGATTTTAGGATTTGACGGATGCTTAAACTTCTTCGCAGGACCAGTGGATCCAAAATTATCTGCGATGTTTAATTTCTTTGACGTACATTATAAGATGCACCATCTGGTAGGATCAAGCGGTGGGAATACCGATGATATGAAAGAATGTTTAAAACTTGCAGGAGAAGGAAGATTAGATCCAGCTGTTATGATCACGCATATCGGGGGAATTGATGCACAGATCGATACGATATTGAATCTTCCAAAGATTCCAGGAGGAAAGAAACTGATGTATCTTGGAAAGAATCTTGAACTAACAGCAATTGAAGATTTTGAAGAAAAAGGAAAAACAGATGATAGATTTAAAGAATTAGCTAAGATTACAAAAGAACATAATGGATTATGGTCCAAAGAAGCAGAAGATTATCTGTTAGCTAATTTTTAAAAATGATACAAGTGAAACTTATAAAGTAAAATTTTAGAATGAATTTTCGGGAGGATGAAACAGATGTTAGTAAACAGTAAAAAGATGTTAGAAGAAGCCAAAGTAGGACATTACGCAGTCCCAGCAGCCAACATTGTAAACCTTGAGAATATCAAAGGAGTGATCGAGGCGGCAGAAGAAACAAAACACCCATTGATGGTGTGTCTGGCGGAGGTACATACACCGACATTAGGTATTGAAGAAGCAGCAGCGATCGTAAAATATTACGCAGAAAAAAGTAACCAAGATATCGCGCTTCATTATGATCATGGATTTACGATCGAGTTGGTTAAGAAAGCTATTGATGTCGGATTTACCTCTGTTATGATTGATGGATCAAGCCTTCCATTTGAAGAAAATGTGGCAAAGACAAAAGAAATTGTAGCATATGCACATGAAAGAAATGTTACGGTAGAAGCTGAAATCGGACACGTAGGAGAAGGAGACAGCTATCATGTTGAAGGAAATACAATGTTAACAACACCAGAAGAAGCAAAGAAATTTGTAGAACAGACAGGAGTTGATTCCCTTGCAGTATCTATTGGAACAGCTCATGGAGAATACAAAGGAATTCCACATCTGAATTTTGAAAGATTACAAGAAATTGCAACCGAGGTTTCTATTCCACTAGTACTTCATGGAGGATCTGGTTCTGGAGATGAAAACTTATCCAAAGCAGTAGAACTTGGAATTGCGAAAGTAAATATTTGTACAGACTTATTAAATGCAGCAAGAGATAATACAAAAGATGGATATGCCGAAAGAAGTTACTATGATAGTGTAACACTTGCAAAAGATGGATTTAAAGATTGCCTGAAACATTATTACGAAGTATTCCATACAAAATAAACAAAAAGAAATGCGAAAACATACAATTCAATATTGACGAATCGCCATTTTAAGTGTTAAGATAATTCTATATGATAAAAGCGAAGAAGGAGACAGTACTTCTATCATGAACGCAGGAGCGAGTCCGGGGCGGTGGAAGCCGGGTGTTAGTAAGATAAGAAGGAAGATCACTCCCAAGCTGCAGGCTGAATGAAGTAAGCTGTGCCGGTATCCTCCGTTAACGGGATAACATATGATAGTATGTGAAATAGGTGGTTTAGAAGCAACGGTGTTGTCCTATTTTTAGGACGGCACCTTTTTTATTTCCTATTTCATTAGATTTTCTAAGAAGTAAAAGGAGAGATGAAGATGTACAAGAAAGTATCATCTGACATGAACTTTGTCGATCGCGAGAAAGAGACCGTAAAGTTCTGGAAAGAAAACGAAATTTTTGAAAAGAGTATCGAAGAAAGAAAAGACGATCCGACATATACATTCTATGACGGACCACCAACAGCTAATGGTAAACCACATATCGGACACGTTTTAACTCGTGTTATCAAAGATATGATCCCTCGTTACCAGACAATGAAAGGTCATAAGATCATTCGTAAAGCTGGATGGGATACACATGGACTTCCAGTCGAACTTGAAGTTGAGAAGATGTTAGGTCTTGATGGAAAAGAACAGATCGAAGAATACGGTATGGAACCATTCATCAAGAAATGTAAAGAAAGTGTTTGGAAATACAAAGGTATGTGGGAAGACTTCTCAGATACAGTAGGTTTCTGGGCAGATATGGAGAACCCATACATCACATACGATAATAACTTTATCGAATCTGTATGGTGGGCATTAAAACAGATCTGGGATAAAGGATTACTTTACAAAGGATTTAAGATCGTACCTTACTGCCCACGTTGTGGAACACCATTATCCGCACAGGAAGTGGCACAGGGATACAAAGATGTCAAAGAACGTTCAGCGATCGTTCGCTTTAAATTAGTAGATGAAGATGCATATTTCCTTGCATGGACAACAACACCATGGACACTTCCATCTAATATCGGTCTTTGCGTAAACCCAGAAGAAACATACGCAAAAGTAAAAGCTGCAGATGGATATGTATACTATATGGCAGAAGCACTGCTTGATACAGTTCTTGGAAGATTAGCAGATGAAGAAGCAGGAACACCTGCATATGAAGTCTTAGAAACATACAAAGGAAAAGACTTAGAATACAAAGAATACGAACCATTATATGACTGTGCAGCAAAAGTTGCAGAGAAACAGCACAAGAAAGCATTTTATGTAACATGTGATGGATATGTAACATTAACAGATGGTACAGGTATCGTTCATATCGCACCAGCATTTGGTGAAGACGATGCGAAAGTCGGACGCAAATATGAGATGCCTTTTGTACAGTTAGTAGACGAACGCGGTAATATGTCAGAAGAAACACCATTTGCCGGATTATTTGTTAAGAAAGCAGATCCAGAAGTCTTAAAAGATTTAGAGAGCCGCGGATTATTATATGACGCTCCAAAATTCGAGCATAGCTATCCACATTGCTGGCGTTGTGACACACCACTGATCTACTATGCAAGAGAATCTTGGTTCATCAAGATGACAGATGTAAAAGATCAGCTGATCGCAAATAATAATACAGTTAACTGGGTACCAAAGAGCATCGGTAAAGGACGTTTTGGAGACTGGTTAGAGAACGTACAGGATTGGGGAATCTCAAGAAACCGTTATTGGGGAACTCCATTAAATATCTGGGAATGTGAATGTGGACATCAGCATTCAATCGGTTCTATCGAAGAATTAAAGAGTATGTCTGATAACTGTCCAGACGATATTGAACTTCACCGTCCATATATCGACCAGGTAACAATTAAGTGTCCACATTGTGGAAAACCAATGCATCGTGTAGAAGAAGTAATCGACTGCTGGTTCGATTCAGGATCTATGCCTTTCGCACAGTGGCATTACCCATTTGAGAATAAAGAGATCTTCGAAGATAACTTCCCAGCAAACTTTATCTCAGAAGCTGTAGACCAGACTCGTGGATGGTTCTACTCCTTAATGGCAATTTCAACTTTATTATTTAATAAAGCACCATATAAAAACGTTGTTGTATTAGGACACGTTCAGGATGAAAACGGACAGAAGATGAGTAAGTCCAAAGGAAATGCAGTTGATCCATTCGATGCATTAGAAGAGCATGGAGCAGATGCGATCCGTTGGTATTTCTATACAAATAGTGCCCCATGGCTGCCAAACCGTTTCCATGCAAAAGCCGTTACAGAAGGACAGCGTAAATTCATGGGAACATTATGGAATACTTATGCATTCTACACATTATACGCTGAGATCGACCAGTTTGATCCAACAAAACATGCGTTAGAATATGACAAGTTATCTGTAATGGATAAATGGCTGTTATCTAAGATGAACACAATGGTTAAATCTGTGGATGATAACTTAGGAAACTACAGAATCCCAGAAGCTGCAAGAGCATTACAGGAATTTGTAGATGATATGAGTAACTGGTATGTAAGACGCTGCCGTGACCGTTTCTGGGCAAAAGGAATGGAACAGGATAAGGTAAATGCATATATGACTTTATATACAGCATTAGTTACTGTATGTAAAGCAGCAGCTCCAATGATCCCATTCATGACAGAAGAGATTTACCAGAACATCGTAAGAAGTGTTGATGCATCTGCAAAAGAAAGTATCCACTTATGTGATTTCCCTGTATACAATGCAGAACAGGTAGATGAGAAATTAGAAGCAGATATGGATCTCGTATTAAAGATCGTCGTATTAGGACGTGCATGCCGTAATGGAGCAGCAATCAAGAACCGTCAGCCAATCGGACAGATGTATGTAAAAGCAGAAGCATCTCTGCCAGATTATGACGAAGCGATCATCTTAGACGAGTTAAATGTGAAGAATATCACATTTACAGATGACGTATCAAACTTCACAACATACAACTTCAAACCACAGTTAAAGACTGTAGGACCAAAATACGGCAAATTAGTTGGAGGAATCAGAAACTACTTAGCAGCAGTTGATGGAAATGAAGCGAAAGCTCAGTTAGACTCTAAGGGAGTATTAACATTTGAAGTTGATGGAACATCAGTAGAATTAGCAGAAGAAGATCTGTTGATCGAAATGGTAAAACAGGAAGGATTCGTAACAGAAGCAGACAACGGAGTGACAGTTGTACTTGATACAAACTTATCCGAAGAACTGTTAGAAGAAGGATTCGTCCGTGAAGTAGTCAGCAAGATCCAGTCTATGAGAAAAGAAGCAGGATTCGAAGTAACAGATCATATCACATTCTCTTACAAAGGATCAGACAAAGCCGCAGACATCATCGGAAGAAACGAAGCAGCGATCGCTGGAGATGTTTTAGCAGATGAAGTGAAAGCTGGAGAAGTTGCTGGATATGAAAAAGAATGGAACATCAATGGTGAGAAAGTTACTTTAGGTGTTGAAAAAAGATAATTTCATATAATGATGAGAGTGTCAATAAGTATAAATTGCTTATTTGTGCAAGCACAAACGCAATTTATACTTTTGACACTTACATCATATAACGAAGAAAATATAAAAAAGATCAGCTGTAGAAAGTTTTACAGCTGATCTTTTTGCTATTATTTATGAAATTTTCTTTGAAAGTGAAATCACATTAAGACCATGTTCTTCCAGAAAGATATTAATATCAATGAGATTCCATTTTTCATTATTGATATGCATCATGATCGCTGCATCTCTTGGAACTTTTGCATAAAGTTCACCGAGTTGTGCGATTCGCAGAGCATGTTGCGTGGTTTTTAGATCCATATGAGCCCCAAGACACAAAGCCAGCAGATAATCTCTGGAAGGATGAGGTTTCGTTCCATTTAAGATTTCATGGGCATAGCTTTGTGATATCCCACTGTTTTTGATGATCTGCGAAATTTTCAGGTCATGCTTTGCAATATAAACAGAGAAAAAATCCTGCAGGCTTGGTAACTGCTGAAGATTCTTAAGATAATTCGAAAAATTCTCCAAAGAAGTAGATTTTAATTGTTGATCTAAATGATCAGTTAATTGATCCTGCATATGTAAATATCCTTTCTCTCTTTGTGCTTATAATAAACGATCATTGCCCCTTCTTTAAGGAAACTGCTGCAAATACAGCACAGATCAGACACCAGGCAGCCCATACATTTAAATCTGCATAACTTCCTGCCATAGTAAATCCGCAAAGTGCACCAAGTGCAAATAAAACGATCAGTGCGATATTACCGCCCTTTGAACCATTTCTTGTAGCAATAGAAACAATTCCACCAGCCAATAAAATGATCGCAACGATCAATCCGGCAGAACCGCCACTTTCCCCATTTTCTGCTAAAGAATTTGAAATTCCAGCAGCACAAGACTGAAACATAACAAAAGCAAAAAGTACAATTGAGATGATTCCAGAAACTAATTTCCAAGTTTTCATATTTAATTCCTCCCTTCTATATGAACAATAATAAGAGTAGCAAATATTCATATAGAAATGTTTCGCTGACAGCGTAAATTTTTACTGCCAGCGATAAAGAACCTACCATATGATTTCTTCGATCAGCAGCATAAAGATCATAAGAATGACCAAAATCCCCAAAGAAATCAGACACTGTAGAACAATTCGAAGTACAAAAGGGAGAGAATGACCCAGAAAAGATCTGGTTCGGATATTTTTGTAGTTAAAATTATAAAAAATAAGGCTGAGTAGCATCAGAAATACAAAAAAACGTTCATGCCATAGTTGTAGCCCAGTTAGAGGAAGTCCGGTTTTTGCATTTGTGAAATCTGAAGTCATACTACAGTAAAGAAAAGAGAGATACCCGAAGAATGCTAAGATCATTTTCCACAGCTTTCCAGTACGAAATCCTGGAATATCAGAATGTATCGAAGAAAGCGTAAATCCAGGTTTTCCAATATCAGAGGAAATATTATCGTGTAAAGCTGTCTTAAGTTCCTCAACTGTCTGGAAACGTTCATCAGGATTCCATCGAATACATTTTGAAATGACGGAACGATATCTGTCATCAGCCAATTGATGTTTTGGATATTCTCCTGTCAATAAGCGGTTAAAAATAATCCCCAATGCATAAATATCAGATCGGGCATCAGACTGCCCAAATCCATACTGTTCTGGAGGGGCATATTCTTTCGTTCCAAGCAATTCGGTATCTTGTTCCTGCCCAGATTCATAATATCTGGCAGTATCGAAATCCACGATATAGACAAGATTTTCACTGGTCAAAATGATGTTCGATAATTTCAGATCACGATGAATGATCGGTGGAGTCAGAGCATGAAGTGATTTTAACACATCACAAAGCTTACGCATGATCGCAAGAGCATCCGAATAGACCAGTGTTGTCTGTTCCTCAAGCAGCTGTTCCAAAGTTTGTCCATGAATATAATCTTCGATCAGGATCAAGGAATCATTTTCAAGGATCAGGTCATGGATGATTGGAATTCCGGGGATTTGTAAGTCCCTCAACTGTTTATAAACATCCAAAGAAAATCTGGATAAAACTTTCTTAACGAAAATCTCACCAGACAGTTTGTGTTTAACTAAATATATATGATTGTGATTTCCAAGAGTCGTCAGTTCCTCATAGCAGGATAGACGATATTCTTCTTCTAAAGTCATGTGTTAGGATTCCTTTTGGTTTATGTAATATGTCGTTGAATAATTGTTATATAATTAGTTTAACATAGGTTGATTGTGGAGGAAAGATGTAGAAAAAGTGGATTGAAGATAGTAGGATTGCATGATGTGTAATTAAACAAAATGAGTATTGAAAACATGAAATAACTATAGTATACTAAAAATAAATAAAATATGTGGAATAAACTGGAAAATGCTTGCCAATATTTGTAAAATAATGTAAACTAAAAATATGATGAGTCTAGATTAAAATCAACAATGCAGATCTGCAGATTTAAACGTATACAGACCTTTTTAGTTTACAGGCAAAGGAGGCAGGCATGAGACAGAAAGATAAAGTAGAGAAATTACTAGAAGATTATCCAGACGTATTTGCAGATATTATCAACGTGCTGATTTATGATGGCAAACAGGTCATAAGTCCAAAGCAGCTATCAGAGACGAAAGTAAGATCGCAATACAAAGCAGCGGATAGTACCTTACATGAGCAGGAAAGAGATATACTGAAAGTATGGAAAAAAGGAAAAGATCATAAAGTGATCTTTGGGATAGAAAATCAGACGAGTACAGATAAACAAATGTCATTCCGAGTAATGGGATATGATGGAGCAAGTTATCGGTCACAGTTAAATGATGATGAAGATAAGAAAGAGTTATGTGAAGTAGTAACTTTGATTTTATATTTCGGCAATGGGCGCTGGAATACATCGAAAGAACTTAGAGATACATTTGCAAAGAAAGGTAATGTAGAAAAATATGCGAATAATTATAAGCTGAATGTATTTGAAATAGCATATCTGACGGAAGAACAGATTAAGATGTTTCAAAGTGATTTCGGAATTATTGCGGATTATTTTGTGAAGAGAAGGAAAGGGTATAAAACCATTGAAAATCATAAACCAATTAAACATGTAGATGAGATGCTAAAATTTATGAGGATTTTTGCAGAAGATGAAAGATTTCTGCAGTTGGATATAAAGAAAGATGGGAAAGGAGAAGTTACAATGTGTACAATATTAGATAATGCAATTAACAAAGGAATTGAGCAAGGAATCGAGCGTGGAATTACACAAGGAGAGAACCTTAAACTAATTATGCAAGTTCAAAAGAAAATAAAAAAAGGAGATTCAATAACAAAGATAGCCGATGATCTTGTAGAAGATGAAATCGTAATTTTACCAATATATAAGATGGTAAAAGAATATCCAGAAGATACAGAGAAAGATATTTATCAGAGATTAAATTAAAGTGATAAAATAACTCAAATTAATTAAACAGGATCTAAAATAGAATGTAAAATATTTTAGATCCTATTTCACTTTTAAGAAGATGATTTAAGATTCTCGAATAAACTAAAAAAATGTGATAGAATCTGAAATAAAAGGAGAGATTTGTATGAAAACAAGACAACAAGCTATCACTTACGGTCTAACTTTTCCACACACATATGTAGAATCTCCATTCAAAGATCCCAATTGGGAATTAGTAAGGGTAAAAGGAAGTAAAAAAGCCTTTTTATGGGTCTATGAAAAAGATGGTTATATCAATCTGAATATCAAAGTAGATCCAGAATGGAGAGAATTCTGGAGAGAAGCCTACGATGCCGTAATCCCAGGATACCATCAGAATAAAAAATATTGGAACACGATCATCTTAGATGGAACCATTCCAGAAAAAGACATCAAAAAAATGATCAAAGAAAGCTACGATATCATCACGGACAGTCCGACAAAAAGAATCTACGAAGCAGTCAAACAAATTCCAAAAGGGCATGTGGCAACCTATGGACAAGTAGCAGCCATGGCAGGAAATTCAAAGATGTCACGAGCAGTAGGAAATGCCCTGCATAAGAACCCAGATCCAGAGAATATACCATGTTTTCGAGTCGTCAATGCAAAGGGAGAACTAGCAGGGGCCTTTGCGTTTGGAGGAGAAGGAAATCAGGCGAAATTGTTAGAAAAAGATGGAGTTGTGGTTGTTGATGGGAAGGTTGATCTGGATGTGTATGGGATGTAGAAAAATATGATTTAAAAGAACTAGAATTTTTACATCAAATCCATTGGAAACCACTCCTCAAAATGTTAAAATAACCACAAAGGAAGTGATGCACAATGGAATATTACGGAACTTTGGGACCAACCTGTTGCGAACCAACGAGTTTAAAGAAGATGTTTGATGCCGGAATGACAGGGATCCGGTTGAATTTATCACATAGTTCATTAGAAGGAAGTCATGCATGGATTTATCATTATTTTGAGGCAGCGAAGCAGACAAATGGAGAGAAGAAATTAATGATCGATCTGATCGGGCCAGAACTTCGAATTGGATATCTGGAAGGAGATATGGGCCTTTCAACAGGAGCACATGTGGTTATAGGACATGGTGGAATTTTAGTACCAGAAGAAATCATGCCGCATATCAGAAGAGATCAGGAAATTTTATTAGATGACGGGAAAATAAAACTGATCGCAGAACGGAAAATATCACCACGATCCTGGAGATGCCGCATTGTTTGTGGAGGAGTATTGACGGCACGTAAAAGCATAGCTTTGCCAGGATGTAATATCAACAATCCGACGTTAACTGAGGCTGATCTGAAGAATCTATCTTTGGCAAAACAATATCAAGTAACCGATGTTATGCTGCCATTTGTACGGAATAAAGAAGATCTGATTATATTAAGAGAAGCACTAAAACAAAACAACTGTGAAGATATTCGAATCTTTGCCAAAATAGAAAATATGACAGGAGTAGAGCATTTGGAAGAATTACTTCCATACTGTGATTATATTGTTATAGCAAGAGGAGACTTAGGAAATGTCATGCCATTATCCAAACTCCCCAAAGTGCAGGCATATATTGCAAAGGTATGCAAAGAACATAACAAAAATTTCATGGTAGTTACACAAATGCTAGACTCTATGATCCGAAACCCTTATCCAACAAGAGCTGAAGTAAATGATATTTATCATGCAGTTCATCAAGGAGCGAATGCATTGATGCTGACGGGGGAAACAGCTCACGGCAGATATCCGGTAGAAGCTATGAAGATGTTAGTAGAAACCGCAAATGGGAGTTTAGAAGAATTATGATGAATAAAAAATGGTGGCATAACAAAGTTGCATATCAAATTTACCCAAAGAGTTTTAAGGATACAAATGGTGACGGAATCGGCGACATTTCTGGAATTATCAGCAAGTTAGATTATTTAAAAGACCTAGGGGTTGATATTTTGTGGATATCTCCGATGTATCAGTCTCCGATGGTGGATAACGGTTATGATATTTCCGATTATTATGCGATCGATCCGATGTTTGGATCAATGGATGAGATGAAACAATTGATCAAGGAAGCAAAGAAAAGAAATATGTATATTCTGATGGATCTCGTTGTGAATCATTGTTCCAGTGAACATGAATGGTTCCAGAAAGCAATGGCAGATCCAGAAGGGGAATATGGATCATATTTTTATATCAAAGACGGGAAAGATGGGCAGCCACCGACCAACTGGAGATCTTATTTTGGAGGCAGTGTCTGGGAGAAGATCCCAGGGTATGACAATAAATTTTATTTGCATTCTTTTGCAAAAGAACAACCAGATCTGAACTGGGAGAATGAGATTGTTCGTGAGAAGATTTATGAGATGATCTGTTGGTGGATGGACCAAGGACTTTCAGGCTTTCGGATTGATGCGATCATGAATATAAAGAAAGATCTGACATGGAGTGATCTGAAACCAGACGGTCCAGATGGACTCGCAGATGTATATAAGATCACAGGAAAAGTCGAAGGAATCGGAGATTTCTTGATGGAGATGAAGCATCGTTGCTTTGAGCCATATGATGCACTGACCGTTGGGGAGGCTATGTTTGTAAAAGAAGATATCCTTTCACAATTTATCGGTGAAGACGGATATTTTTCTACGATTTTTGCATTTGAACCATGCCATGCCTATCGAAAAGGCAAAAATTATATGAACTATGACTGGCCACAGCCATTTGATGAATGGAGAGAGGAAACTTTTCATAATCAAGAGATTGTCGCCAGGGCTGGATTTGAAGCGAATATCATTGAGAACCATGATCAGCCAAGAGGGGCAAGTCTGTTTATCCCAGAAGAAGATTATGGATTTTACAGCTTGTCAGCACTTGCAACGATTATTTTCTGTGAGAGAGGTCTGCCTTTCTTATATCAGGGGCAAGAGATCGGGATGAGCAATCGTCGATGGAAATATGATGAATTTAATGATCTGGAAACGATCAATCAGTATCAGATCGCATTGAAGGCAGGAATGTCCAAAGAACAGGCATTGGAGATTGCAAGACATCACAGCAGAGACAATGCGAGAACACCAATGCAATGGAGTTCAGAAGAAAATGCAGGATTTTCAAAAGCAAAACCGTGGATGCCAGTTAATGAGAACTATAAAGTGGTGAATGTCGCAGAAGAAGAAAAAGAATATGGATCGATCCTGAATTTTTACAAGCGATTGATCGCATTTTATAAATCAGAAGAATATAATGAGATACTAACATATGGTGATTTCAGACCAATGTATGAAAAAGAAGATCATATTTTTGCATATAGCAGGTCTTATGGATGTCAGAAACTGGTATTAATCTGTAACTTTAGTTCTAAGGAAAAAGATATTGAATTATCAGAAGACTATGAAAATGTTGTATTTGTGAATTATGAACAGACAACTGTCATTGGAAATACGTTAAAAATGAAACCATATGAATGTGTTATTTATGAGATGTAGATTAAAAAAGAATCCTGAATGATCAGGATTCTTTTTTATCTTTTAGTGAAAATCTGGACAGTGGAGCGTGCCAAGTGAAAAATTTAAAAAGAGAAAAATTGAGTGATTTTTTAGGGCTGACAGATATTTTTTCTGTCAAAAATGTAGTAACAAACTAAAAAACGCCGCACGTCCAGACAAGATTGCCCAGACGGCCGGCGATTAATGATCATACTCCCATGTGGTTGATTCCACGTGCTCCGTCAGTCATATGACCTCATGGATATTAGGTTACTATAACTGGTCAGATTCGTCAACCCTGAATTTTAAGAAAATGTTGTTGCTATTGTACGAATTTTCAGACAATTAAAAAGGGGTTGTGTATAAAAAGCAAAAAACAGGACATCCTCTGAATATGAGTAAGAAAAACATGATCAAAGGGATTCTGTTTCTGGCCATAGCATGTATGATTTTTGTGGTAGGACAAAGAAAATCCAATAACATAATACAGCAAAGTCTGAAAAATAATCTGATTCGGTTTCATGTGAGAGCTAATAGTAACAGCAGGATGGATCAGACATATAAATTGAAAGTAAGAGATGCCGTGATCGATCAGATCAGTCCAGAACTAAGCGAAGCAAAAACAAAGGAAGAAGCATTTAAAATCTTAAAAATGCAAAAAAACAGAATAAAAAATACAGTACAGGAAATATTAAAGAAAGAGGGAGTGAAACAAAAGGTAAACGTACATTTTGTACAAGAAAAATTTCCAGAGAAAAACTATGGCCAATATACATTTCCAGAAGGTATTTACGATGCAGTAAGAATCGATCTGGGGGCAGCAAAAGGGCACAACTGGTGGTGTGTCATGTTCCCAGATCTATGCGTAACAAAAGATGACAAGGTAAGGATCAACAATACAGCAAGAAAAAAGATGGAGAAACTTTTAGGGAAAAAAACGATCAGAAAAATAACAAAAGATAAATATCTTGGATGGTTGTTTAAAGTATAAGAAAAACGGAGCTGATACAGATCGTATCAGCTCCATTTTAAGTTCTGGAATTTATTCTAATGGTTTCTTTGCAGAGATAAGAAGTAAACGTTTCTTTTTATATACACGGAATTTGGTAAGCCCTGCATTCTTAAAATATTCTAAAGTCTCATAAGTAGAATGTCTGCGATCATCACCAGAAGTCAGATAGGATGGAATATTAGAAACAACTCGCAATGCCTCAGGAAGTGCAGATTCTCCAACATAAAGTCTTCCGCCAGGAACTAAGACACGAAATGCTTCATTAACAAACTTCTGTGGATCTTTAAAGGTGTGGAAATCGTCACATACAGTGATCACACGAAAGCTGTTGTCATCAAAAGAAAGAAAATCACTGTAACCTGTCTCAAAATGAAGTTCAGGCCAAGTTTGCTTTGCGATAAGAATCTTATCCTCAGATTCATCGATACCATATCCTTCAACATCCTTCCAACGTGTCAGTTCATGTAAAAAGGTACCATCACCGCAACCGACATCTAGTATATTATCTGCATCTCTGACGCATATTTTCTTGATCATTTCATCCCGTAAAGCATCTCTCATAAGAAACTCCTTTCGTATGCCTTGTGGTTTGTATGCCGTCTCTTTAGTAACTTTCATTATACCAGATTCTGGTATACATGGAAAGAAGAGCACTAATTTTTGATTATAACATAGAAGAAAAATTTGTCAAATAATCTTAAGGATGTATTCGGTTAACATGAAAACAGGATATGTGTTATACTTATTTACAGTGAATACGAAAAAAGGAAAAAGAAATTTATGAAGAATAAAAAGCACATAGTAACTGGTATTCTGGCTCATGTGGATGCCGGGAAGACAACACTATCAGAGGCAATTTTATATACTGCAGGGAATTTGAGAAAAATCGGACGTGTGGATAATGGAGATGCATTTTTAGATACTTATGAACTAGAACGGTCCAGAGGAATTACCATTTTTTCCAAGCAGGCAGAGGTTTCAATGAATGAGATGGATCTTACTTTGCTTGACACACCAGGACATGTGGATTTTTCTGCGGAGATGGAGAGAACCCTGCAGGTGCTTGATTATGCGGTTCTTGTGATCAGTGGAGCAGATGGTGTGCAGGGCCATACTTTGACATTATGGAGTCTGCTTGAGAGATATGAGATTCCAACATTTTTATTTATTAACAAGATGGATCAGGACGGAACACAAAAGGATCAGTTGTTGAAGGAATTACAGGATCGTTTAAGCAGCGGATGTATTGATTTTGGAGAAAAGGGCAGTGATGAGTTTTATGAGATGATCGCTATGGAAGATGAGGCGTTGCTGGATCATTATCTGGAATCAGGAGAGATCACGGAATCCAAGATCCGGGAAATGATCACAGAACGTAAGATTTTTCCATGTTTTTTTGGATCAGCGTTAAAACTTCAAGGAGTCAATGAATTTCTGAGTGATCTTGCATTTTATACAGAAGAAAGAGAATATCCAGAGGAATTTGGTGCACGTATATTTAAGATTACAAGAGATGAAAATGGAAACCGTCTGACACATTTGAAAGTAACAGGTGGAAATTTAAAGGTAAAAACAGTTATTACAGAAAGTGATGAAAAGATCAATCAGATCCGTATCTATTCGGGAGAAAAGTATGAGACAGTAAATGAACTGCAGGCAGGAAGAATCTGTGCGGTTACAGGACTTTCAGATACAATCCCTGGGCAGTGTCTGGGAGCAGAGCAGGGCGGATATGAACCTGTGTTAGAGCCAGTACTTACTTACCAGATGATATTGCCAGAAGAGACAAGTGCAAGCGTGATACTTCCAAAACTTCGTCAGCTGGAAGAAGAAGAACCAGAACTTCATATCATCTGGAATGAAGAATTACAAGAGATTCAGGTGCAGATCATGGGAGAGGTTCAATTGGAGATCCTAAAGAGTCTGATCAAAGAACGCTTTGATGTAGATGTGGAATTTGGACAGGGCAATATTGTATACAAAGAGACGATAGCGGATATTGTAGAAGGTGTTGGGCATTTTGAACCGTTAAGACATTATGCAGAAGTACATTTGTTGATGGAACCGCTGGAGAGGGGAAGTGGAGTTGTTATCGACACACAGTGCAGCGAAGATGTATTGGATAAGAATTGGCAGAGACTGATCATAACACATTTATTAGAAAGAGAGCATAGAGGGGTTTTAACAGGAGCACCGATCACAGATATCAAGATCACGCTGGCAGCAGGACGGGCGCATCAGAAGCATACAGAAGGTGGAGACTTCCGTCAGGCGACATACCGTGCAGTAAGACAGGGGCTTCGTATGGCACAGAGTGTTTTATTAGAGCCATATTATAAGTTCCGGCTGGAAGTTCCACAGCAGATGATCGGAAGAGCTATGACAGATATTGAAAAGATGCAAGGTACGTTTGATACACCAGATACTGCAGGAGAGATGTCAGTGCTTCAAGGAATAGCACCAGTTTCTACGATGCAAGGATACCAAAAAGAAGTATTAGCATATTCCAAAGGTATGGGAAGATTATTTACAACCTTAAATGGATATGATATCTGCCATAATGAAGAAGAAATCATAGAAGCCAGTGGATATGATCCAGATAGAGATCTTGAAAATCCATGTGGATCTGTTTTCTGTTCCCATGGAGCCGGGTATAATGTCGCATGGAATGAGGTACCAGAACATATGCATTTAGAGAGCGTTCTTGCGAAAGAAATCGAGGAAGAGGAATTTGATGAACTGACACAGCGAAGGGCTTATATTGAAGAAGAATCAATTGATACAGAGGAAATCGATCGGATTCTTGAACAAACATTTTATTCAAACCAGCATAATAAAAGTAAATGGAAGAAGAAGAAAACAGCAAGGCTTGTACAGGATTATCATACATCTGCAGAAAAATCATCGGTAAAAAGAGATAAGTCCAAGAAATATCTGCTGGTTGATGGATATAATATCATTTACGCATGGGATGATCTGAAGGAATTATTAGATACGAATGTAGATGCAGCCAGAGGAAAATTACTTGATGAGATGAGTAATTATCAGGGAATGAAGGGCATGGAGCTGATCGTTGTGTTTGATGCATATCGTGTGAAAGGACATGAAACAGAGATCACAGATTACATGAATATTCATGTAGTATACACAAAAGAAGCAGAAACAGCAGATCAGTATATTGAAAAATTTGCCCATACCCATGGACGAAAATACGATGTAACAGTTGCAACATCCGATGGATTGGAACAGATCATTATCCGCGGACAAGGCTGCCGTTTGCTTTCTGCAAGAGAATTAAAGAGAGACTATGAAGAAGCAAAAGCACAGATCAGGACAGAATATCTGGAGAATCAGAAAAATGAGAAAACTTATATGATGGATGGAATATCTTTGGAGAAAGAACAGCCAGAGAAGGATAACTGATCATACAAAAATGGAGGCAGTGATATGGGGAAGATTTATCTGGAAGGTGCAGATAATACGAGAGACCTTGGCGGATTAAAAACGACAGAAGGTGCAGTGATCAAAGACAAACAGCTGATCCGCAGCAACCGTTTATCAAGAATTACGCAGAAAGATAAGATTTTACTGGAAACAGAATATCATTTACAGAAAATTCTGGATTTAAGAACACCAATGGAAGTAGAACAAGAGCCAGATCTGGAAGTGGCGGGAGCTGTTTATGAGAATATTCCGTTTTTTATGGAAAGCATGGTGGGAGTCAGCCGGGAGCAGGAAACAAGAAAACAGATGTTACATATGGAAGAATTTCCAGAGATGTCAGATATTTATAAGATGATGATCAAAGAAGAATTTTGCAGAAAGCAGATCTCACAAGCAGTCAGAGAGATTATGAATACAAAAAATGGTGCGGTTTTATGGCATTGTACAGAAGGAAAAGACCGTTGTGGATTGTTATCAGCAACCATTTTATTTTTGCTTGATGTGTCTGAAGATGACGTGATGGAAGATTATCTAAAGACCAATAAAGCTGCGATCACAAGAGTAGAAAAATTAAAAAAGAAACTTCATTTAGCAGGATTGCATCGCGAAAAAATCGAAAAAATAGAGGGCTATTTTGTGGCAAAAGAAGAATTTTTAAATGCAGCACTTAAAACCATGAAAGAAGAATATGGTTCTATTAATCAGTTTATGATCAAGGGATTAAATATTTCCATGCAGCAAAAAGAGGATTTTAAACAAAAAGTATTGGAGTAGACAATGGAAGAGAAGAAGAGGACAATTGTTATGTTTGGGGATTCCCTGACCGACTATTTCCCAATGGAAAAATTAAAAGATATAGATGCACAGTTCATTAACAGTGGAGTTGCAGGGGATACGATCGCAGAGATGGGTGCAAGACTGGCTTATGACGTATTTCCATATAAACCAGATATCATTATCATGCAAGGTGGTGCAAATGATTTCCTGATGTCATTGTATCCAGGAGCAAGAGCGTTAGCAGAACGATTGATCAGACTTGCACGAAGGATTCGGGAGCAATTGCCAGATACAAAGATTTATATTGAATCTATGTATCCGGCATATACCAAAAGGATTGGATTGATGCCGTCCTGGGCAGAAGGAAAATCCAATAAAGAAATTCAAAAGATCAATACAGAAATACAAAGATTGTGCAAACAGGATAACTTTGAGTATGTTGATGTATTTGATAAATTGATCGGAGAAGATGGGCAGTTGTCAAGAGAGTATACCGTGGACGGAATACATTTGCAGGAAAATGCCTATGATGTTGTAGCTGCGATCATTTATCATTTGATGGAAGGTTAATGATCAACCTTCCTGATTATAATTTCAAGACATCCAGATCTTCAGGTATATAAAGCGTTCCAGTATAATACTGCTTTCCTTCCTTCATATATTTTTCTTGACGATGTAGCATATTTTTATCTTCTGTATGCCATAGAACCAGATTTGGAATCTTTAGATGTTCTGCTAATTCACAGGCATCTTTTACCGTACTATGGTGTTTTTCATAAGGTTTAAAAATATCTCTCTCACCATACACACAAAATGCTTCATGAAGCAGCCAGTCAGAATCTTTCACAAAATCATAAAGAGATTCACGATAAGGTTCATCTCCAGGAAAGGATACCCTTAATCCATTTTCCATAACCGATGTGAAACCAAACTGTTTTTCTTTTGTAGAGCCGATATCAAAGAATGTAAAAGAATCTCCAAGAATCTGAATCGTATCTCCATGTGCAATGACATGAAATACAATACGTTCATCAAAATGCTTATAAAATTTCTTACCAACAGTAAGTTTTGTCAGCGTTTTGATCGTATGAACCAGTTCTTCATGACAGTAGATCGTCAGAGTACCATCATAAGTTCCCTTGTTCATAGAAGTAGCGATCATACGGATCATCCAGACCATTCCTAAAATATGATCGTTATGAGCATGTGTCACAAAAATATTATGAATGCTTTCAAGAGGGATTCCAGCTTTGTCAAGCTGAGATAGAATTCCATTTCCGCCGCCGGCATCGACAAGAAAGTATTCTTCACCTTTTTGCATGGCATAACAAGTGTTATAGCAATGAATTGCCTGCGCATTTCCAGTTCCTAAAACGATCAGTCGTTCCATAAAAATCTCCTTTATATATCATCATAAGTGTATAAAATCATCGTATCTCTCTGCATTATATTACATTTTTGAGAAGATGGGAAATTCCTTTTTGCGATTCTTGATATTTCCTGTCAGTCAGCTATAATAAGGATAGTGTATACATGGAGAAAGGCGAAGGAAAAGACGATGCTTAAGATACAATACAGAGATGCAAAAGATGGAGGAATCGAAGTTCTTCGTTGTTTCAGCAAAGAAGATCAAGTAGAGATTCCTTCGGAAATTGAAGGAAAAAGAGTTACGAAGATTGGTGATTATGCATTTTCTGCGCATAAACGAAAAGAAGACGAAGCAAAAGAGATTATGATCGGCGAAGACTTTTTGGGCAGTGAAGATGAACCGATGTTTTGTGGGGAGGCAGTAAAAGAAGTTTATCTGCCATCGGATACTGTGGAAATAGGGAAATATGCATTTTATGGATGTGTAAATCTGACAATACTTGGGTTTTCAGATTCTCTTTTAAGAACAGGAGCAGGAATTTTTACAGGATGCAAGCTGCAAAAGATCTACTATGATGTTTATGAGGATAAAAAAAGTGCTTTAAGAGACGTTGTAAGAGATACTCGTTTTCCATTGCAGGTAAATATCCGTTATAAAAAAGAAGAAAAACAAAGTCGTTTATTTTATCCAGAGTATTATGAAGAGGCTGTGGAGAATACACCAGCAAGAATTGTGGAGACACATTTTCATGGAACAGGATATCAATATCGCCAAAGTTTTTTGCGAGGGGAGATCGACTATCGTAAATATGATGATATTTTTCCAGTGGCAGCAGTTCAGGAAGATCTGGATATTGTGTGGGAGATATTAGCTGGGCGTATGTTAATGCCATACGGGGTATCAGATTTTGCATGGATGCAATACGAGGGTTATGTAAAGCAGAACCAATGTGAGATGATGAATTATTTAAAAGAAGAAGATCAGATGCCATTTATCAATTTGATGGCTGAGAAGAATTATTTCAGTAAAGAAGGAATCGAAGCAGCGATCGACTGGGCATCCAGAAAGCAGAAAACAGAACTTTTAAGTATTTTGATGAACGAACAGCATAAGAGATTTCCAAAGAAAAAGAAAACATTTGAATTATAGATAAGATAAAGGGAAATGAATAATGGAAGAAAATATCAATGAGCGTCTCAGTGAACTTGGAACAAAGATCCTTGCGACGACAAGAAATGAATTATATATCCATATGCGTTTTTTAGATGTGGCATTAAGCAGTTTTGCTTATGTGATCGATCCTTCTGTAAATGGTGTTGGAACGGATGGAATGTGTATGTTTTATCATCCAGGGGCTTTAGGAGGCATGTACAGGCAAAACAGAGTCCGGATGAATCGTGCATATCTTCATATGGTGCTTCACTGCATTTTACATCATGTGACAAGAAGAAAAGGAAGAGATAAGATTCTATGGAATATTTCTTGTGATATCGCAGTCGAATCAATTATTGATCACTGGCATTTAAAATGTATCCATATGGTGCAAACAAGGCTGCGCAAAGACATTTACGGGCAGCTTGAGAGGAACCTCAAAGTATTGACAGCCGAGGGGATTTATCGACAGTTAGTTTCTTTTGGATTAGAAGAGAAGAAAATAAAAGAACTGCAGATGGAATTTCGGGTAGATGACCACCAGTATTGGCCCGAAGATCCCAAGCAAGATCTTCATCAGGAAGTAGAAAATAAATGGAAGAATATCAGTGAAAAAACGGAAACAGATATGGAGACATTTTCCAGTGAAGAGTCACAACAAGCAGGGGATTTGATCGGACAGGTACAGGTAGAAAACAGAGACCGTTATGATTATCGTGAATTTTTAAGAAAATTTTCGGTTTTAAGAGAAGAAGTCAGTGTGGATCCAGATTCGTTTGACTATATATTTTACAGTTATGGGCTTTCTATGTATGGAAATATGCCATTGATCGAGCCGCAGGAGTGGAAGGAAGTAAAGAAAGTTGAAGACTTTGCCATCGTGATCGATACATCAATGTCATGTTCTGGTGATCTGGTAAAGAAATTTCTGGAAGAAACATATGGTGTGTTAACGGAAGCAGAGAGCTTTTTTCATAAGGTAAATATTCATATCATTCAGTGTGATGAGATGGTACAAAACGACCAGAAGATCACAGACGAAAAAGAATTAAAAGAATATATGGAACATTTGGAACTGATCGGAGAAGGTGGGACAGATTTCCGGCCAGCATTTGAATATGTGAATCATCTGATCGAACAGGGTGAATTTTATCATCTGAAGGGATTGATCTATTTCACAGATGGAAAAGGAACCTATCCAAAGAAGAAACCACCATATCAGACAGCATTTATTTTTATGCAGGAAGAATACGAAGATGTGGATGTACCGCCATGGGCAGTTAAATTGATCGTCGATGCCGAAGATCTTGATGAAGGAGAAGAAGAACATGAATATTAAAAGAGCAAAACAGGAAATCAAAGATTCCATTGAAGCTTATCTTACAAAGGATAATTATGGAGAATATAAAATACCATCCATCAGACAGCGTCCGATCCTTTTGATGGGACCTCCGGGAATTGGAAAAACACAGATCATGGAACAGATCGCAAGAGAATGTGAGATCGGATTGGTAGCTTATACGATCACGCACCACACAAGACAGAGTGCGATCGGTTTGCCATTTATCAGAGAAAAAGAATATAGTGGACAAACATATTCTGTTACAGAATATACGATGAGTGAGATCATTGCATCTGTTTATGAAAAGATTGAACAGACTGGAAATAAAGAAGGTATTTTATTTATCGATGAGATCAACTGTGTATCTGAGACATTGGCACCAACAATGCTTCAGTTTTTGCAGTGTAAGATGTTCGGAAATCAGAAAGTACCAGATGGCTGGATCATCGTAGCGGCAGGAAATCCACCAGAATACAATAAATCTGTCAGAGATTTTGACGTAGTTACCTTGGACCGTATGAAGAAGATTGATGTGGAAGCAGACTATGAAGTGTGGAAAGAATACGCATATCAGGCAGGAATCCACCCAGCAATCCTTGCATATCTTGAAATCCGTAAAGAATATTTCTATCGTATGGAAACAACAGTTGATGGAAAGGCGTTTGTTACAGCCAGAGGATGGGAAGATCTGTCTCAGTTATTAAAAGTTTACGAAGAACTTGGAAAAGATATTGACAGAGAAGTGGTATTTCAGTACTTACAGCACCTGAAGATCGCCAAAGACTTTGCCAACTATTATGAATTATATAAGAAATACAAAGAAGACTATGGAATCGAGCGTATTTTAAAAGGACAATGGAATCAGGAAACGATCGGCAGATTAAAATTCGCAGCATTTGATGAGAAATTAAGTGTTGTCGGATTGTTAAACGGAAAATTATCCGAAATGTTTGCTGAATCTTATCGACAGGATGCTTATGTTACGGAGTTATTTGGCTGGCTGAAACAACTTAAAACAGGTAAGACATTAAGTCAGGTAGTCAAAGAAATCCATGAGGACTTCAACGAGAAGAAAAAGACAGAGAAACTTGGAAAAGCACAGGAACATATGCTACTTGATGTGATCAAGACTCTGGAGTCATACGAACAGATCAGCAAAGCTGAACATTTAGAAGCAGAAGCAGAATTTGAACGCGTGAGAGAAGAATTCAAGAAAGAACCAGCAAAATTAGAACAGCAGATAGAGAATACAACCAAAGCACTAGACAATGCATTTGACTTCATGGAAGAAGCCTTTGGACAAAGTCAGGAAATGGTTGTATTTGTGACAGAACTGAATGTTAATTATTACAGTGTCTGGTTTATTAAGGAAAATGGATGTGATAAGTATTATCAATATAATAAAGGGCTTTTGTTTGATGAACAGCAAGCGGAGATCATGGCAGAGATGGATGAACTGGAGAGAAAATTTTAACATAAAAAGATCAATCACAGTTATCCATTCTTCTAAGTTCAGGTAGCACAGTACAAAGCATCGTAACAAAGCAAAGACCTCCACCGATCACATTAGAAACAGGTTCCGCAAGGAATACCCCGGAAGTTCTCATGTGCAATACATAAGGCATAAAATAAGTTAATGGAATAACAATAAATACCTTACGAAGCAATGAGAAAAAGATCGCATGTTTCTTTTTGTTTAGAGATTTAAATACTGTCTGTCCAATATACTGCAGATCCATAAAGATAAAAGCAGCAAAATACTGATTCAATGCAGGAACGGAATCTTTTACAAGTGAAGGATCAGAGCTGAATACACGGATCAATGCACCAGGAGCAAAAATGATAACACTCCACATAACGGCTGTATAGCATAGGATCATAGCAGACATAACAATCATAGCCTTTCTTACACGAGCTGGACGTCTGGCACCATAGTTATAACTCAAGATCGGAGAACCGCCTTCATTCATGGCATAAATCGGGGTTTCCACAAGTTGTCGTACACTTGATACGATCGTCATGACAGAGATATAAATATCTCCGCCAGTCACAGAAAGTACATTGTTGCAAACAATACTTACCAGACCGTTAGTTAACTGCATGATAAATCCAGCAGTTCCAAGGCTGATGATATTCTTTGCATATCCTAAACTTTCTGACAGCTCATTTTTATGAAGAAAACGTGCCTTTAATTCTGCTTTTTTTGTAAGGAAAAATAACACAAAAGAAGCAGAAAGACATTGTGAGATCACAGTTGCGATCGCAGCACCCCGGACGCCAAACCCTAATGCAAAAATAAAGAATGGGTCAAGCAGTAAGTTGGCAACGGCACCGATCGCAACAGAAAACATTCCGATGGTTGAATATCCTTGTGCATTAATAAATGGATTCATTCCAATGGCGATCATAGATGGCAGTGTACCGATCAGATAGATCATCATATATGGAAAAGCATAAACGAGAGCATCCTTGGAAGCCCCAAATAATATCAAAAGCGGGCGTGCAAATAAAAGCCCAATGAGCATCAATACGACAGCACTAAAACAAACCATAGTAAATGATGTATTCATGATATGGACAGCCTGTTTATTTCTCTTTTGCCCTCGGCTGATCGAAAATAAAGGAGCTCCACCACTTCCAAATAAGTTAGCAAATGCAGTAATGATCACAACCAGCGGAAAGCACAGTCCAACAGCACCAAGTGCAGCTGTTCCAATATGTGGGATTCGTGCGATATAAATACGGTCAACAATGTTATATAATAAGTTTAAGATCTGAGCAACAAGCATAGGAAGTGCTGCTGCAAAGATATTTTGGGTTACAGACCCATTTTCAAAATCAATTCGTTTCATTTTTAAGATTATCTCTTTCCAGTTTCATTATATTTTTATTTATCATGGCATCGTTTCATTTATTCTATTATAATACAAATTGAAAGAAAATCTATATGGATAAAGGAGTAGGTATAGTATATGAAAATCGAATATAATGAAAAAGAAATCGCAGCAATGGCAGAATTCCACAAAGGAAACAGAGCAGAAGGTTTAAGATTACAAGAAGAATTCGCATCAGAATTTCGAAAAGAATATGCAGACAAAGACCATTGCCCATGTCAAAAAGCCTGTAGATATCATGGAAATTGCAAAGAATGTGTGGCAATTCACAGAGCCCATCAGGAACACGTTCCAAACTGCATGCGCCCGATGATCAATAAGAAATTAAAAATTTTGTCAGAATTAACGGAACATACATTGGCAAATGAGATTGAGGCACCGAAAGAGGTTTTGCGGAAGGAATTTCAAAAGTAGATTTATAAGGAATGCTATTTTTCAGACAATATGAGAATCGAGGAGATTTATTTAAAGGTCTTTCCATTTGGACAGATCAGAGATATCAAAGGTTACAAGGAAGTTATCCAGTGATCTATTATCTAAACTTCTGTTAATAAGTACAAAAATCATCAACTAATACCGTTTAACATACATACTGTGTAGTGATTTGAATAGCGTTCCGTTGTATGAGTCAGAAAGAAGATAAGAAAAAACGCTTTCAAAAATGCGGAGTGTCACCCTGTATTCTTATAAATATTTTTTCTTATCTTCTTTCTGACTTATACATGACCAACACTACCTACAAATCAGAGTTTTCGATAACGATTCATCGCTGCCATAATCTCTTGTTTTCGAGGCATTGCCAGATTACTTTTCACATACTTGCTATCCAAGATCGCGGAAAGTCCTTTTGTTTCAATCATCCGCATCAATTCATCTGCAACTGTACAAAGATCTTTCTTCCCATCCATCAAATGAAGTTTCGCATACAATAAAGCATAACCAAGAGCTGTTGTCTGTTCAGTATCAGCAATCTGCTCCACATATCTTAGATCAACTGTATCTTTATTAATTGAAAAAGCATCTTTCCCAAGTGTTTTCATCTTGATCTTGCGTTCTTTTTTCAGATGATTTCCAGATTTGAAACAACGGTCAAAACAAGGATCTGGATGTTTCTTCTCAGGCAGTGAAACCATAGGGAAATCTTTTGCTACGTCTTTAGCGGCAGTTGTAATATCTTTTGGAACATACTGATCCATCTGAATGATATGATCTGCTGGATGGAAATAAGATCCGCAGCTTCCAGCAACGATGATCGAAGAAATACCATATCTTTCGTACAACTCACGAATCCGTTCGATAAAAGGAGTGATCGGTTCCTGATCGCGAAGAACTACACGCTGCATCAGTTCATCACGGATCATAAAGTTGGTGGCACTCGTATCCTCATCAATTAAGAATAAAGAAGAACCTGTTTCCATGGCTTCAACTACATTTGCAGCCTGTGAGGTGCTTCCACTGGCATCTTCTGTGTCAAAAGAAACTGTATCTTTTCTGTTTGGCAGGTTATTAATGAACATAGAGATGTCGGTATTTGTAATGCTTCGCCCATCTTCTGCACGAATCTTCATAGCAGTTGGATCAGTGATGACGAATTCACGTCCGTCGCCTTTGATATGGTCATAAACACCAAGTTCCAATGCCTTTAATAATGTGGATTTTCCATGATATCCACCACCGACGATCAATGTGATACCTTTTGGAATTCCCATACCTGTGATCGTTCCATGATGTGGAAGTTCAAAAGATATACGGTAAGTATCTGGTGACTGGAATTTTACGCAGTTTCTTAAAGGTTTTTGTGAGATACCACTTTCTCTAGGCAAAACAGAGCCATCTGCAATAAATGCGACAAGTCCCATAGAAGATAATTCTGTTCGGATCGTATGTTGATCTTCTGACAAATGAATGACTTCTTCCAACATTTTTTGATCAATATTTTTGTAAAATAAAGAAGATGAAATACAATCTGGGAGTAATCCAAATAACATTTTATCCAATTCTCTCGCATTTACAGTTCGCCCATTTGCAGGGAAACCAGCTTCAAAATGAACAGAGATGTCACCATTCGAAGGATCGATCGTACATGCAGTCCGTTCTAAAACCTGTTGTCCACATTTGCTGACAGAAAATAAACCGCTTTTTCCAGAACCTTTGGCACGAAAAGAGATCTTAGATAAAGTTTGATAAAATAATCGTGTCAGATGATCACAGAGTGCAATCTGTTTATATTTTGTATCATAAAAAGAAGCAGGAAATCCAGCCGTTCTTCCTTTCACATGAATACTTAATTTTGATGGAGATGCAAAAGGATCGCCTTGTACATGATCAATGGAAAGAAAATATGTTCCAAAATCATAAATACCTTGCGTACTTTTATATGCAGGATATCCTTTGCGTTCAATATTTTTTAATAGTGATTTTAAATTCGATGATGATTTCATAAATCAGTTCCTCCTAATCCTAAAATCCATGATAACAGTCAGTGCGATTTTTGTAAACCAGATGAAATCAAAGGAAATCCGTGGTATCATAGAAAGATGATCAACAAGGAAGGCGGAATAGAGACGATGGATCTTAATAAATTAAAAGAGATACAGGCCGTTGTTTTTGATATGGACGGACTGATGTTTGACAGTGAACGTTATGTACAGAAATCATGGGATATTGCAGGAGAACGTCTGGGATATGGACCGCTGGGGCATAATATTGTCAATACATTGGGAACAAACCTTACAAATCGTAAGAAATATTTCTTGGAACATTACGGAAATGATTTTCCATTTGATAAATTTTTGGATGGATACAGAGATGCATATTATGAATTAGTTGAAGACGGTGTGCCAGCTAAGAAAGGTCTTCATGAGATTTTGAAAGTCCTCAGAGAAAAAGGACTAAAGATTGGAGTTGCAACATCTTCCAGTGAAGAACACGCAGTAAGTAATCTGAAACGAGAAGGGATTTTTGACTACTTTGACTCCGTGATCACAGGAAATATGATCGAACATGGAAAGCCAGAGCCAGATATTTATATCGAAGCATGCAGACGATTAAAAGTTGATCCATCAAAAGCGATTGCGTTAGAAGATGCGATCAATGGAATCCGTTCCGCATATGGAGCAGGTATGAATCCAGTGATGATCCCAGATATCGTGCAGGATACAAGTAAAGTCGATGATATTTTATTTGGAAAATGTGAATCCTTGCTGGAGTTTGCAGAGATTTTAAAGGGCGTAACATTGGATATAGAAGAAACACAAAAATAAGGAGAAAATGTATGGCAAAGAAGAAAAGCGCAGGGTGCGAATATTGTAGTAATTATGTGTATGATGAAGATTATGAATATTATGTATGTGATATCAATTTAGATGAAGATGAGATGGCAAGATTTATGAGCTATAGCGATTGGGATTGCCCTTATTTCCAGATGGACGATGAGTATGCGATCGTTAGGAAGCAAAATTAAAGCATAGGTTGTTGCATCCCGAAAGGTATGTTAAAATTGTATTAAGATAAAAACAAATTTAACACCATAGCAAATTAAGAAAAGGGGTGTTGCAATATGAAGAAAAATACGATCATATGCATTTCCAGAGAATTCGGCAGTGGAGGAAGAGAGGTCGGACAGCAGTTATCCAAGAAGCTAGGAATTCCTTTCTACGACAAGGAGATCCTAGCAAGAGTTGCCGAAGAAAGTGACATGTCGGAAGAATTTGTAAAGAATCACGAGGAGAATGCAGTCTACAGTCACATTATCAATGTCCCGATCGGACACAGATTTCCAGGTGTTGACACAGAAGAGATCATGACACCAGAGAAATTATTTATGATCCAGGCACATGTGATCCGTGAACTGGCAGCAGAGAATGAATCCTGTATTTTCGTGGGAAGATGTGCTGATGTAGTGCTCAAAGATCACGAAAACTGCTACAGTTTCTTTATTCACAGTCCGTTAGAAGAACGGATCAAACGGATCGTAGAGACAGAGCATGTGACAGAACGACAAGCGAAGAAGATGATCAAGCAAACCGATTGGGAGAGATCTTCTTATCATAATTATTATACAAAACAAAAATGGGGAGACCCAGGTAATTATGATCTCATGATCAATTCAGCAAGGACAGGAATCCAGAAAGCAGTCGAAATTATCATGGATTATGTGAAATAAAAAACAATGATATGCAATGTATACAAGGTATCAAAAGGTACCTTGTATATTTTTTGTATAAAAATGAGAAAATGCAAATATTTTTTATCAGACCTTGAACAAAATCAAAAGTGTGATAAGATAAAAACTGTAAAACAAAAGATAAAACACAGAAATAATGTTTAAAACACAGAAAAAGAAAGGAAATAATATGGAAATCACAGATGATGCAAGGAACAGGATGTTTTCAAATAAAGATCTCGTACGACTGATCATACCGTTGATCATTGAGCAGATGCTAACTGTAACGGTAGGACTCGCGGACTCTATCATGACAGCGAATGTTGGAGAAGAAGCTGTATCAGGAGTTTCGTTGGTAGACAGTGTTATGGTATTGATGATCAATTTGTTCTCGGCATTGGCAACTGGAGGAGCCGTCGTTGCAGGGCAATTTCTAGGACAGAAAAAAAATATCATGGCATGTAAGACAGCAGATCAGCTGGTCTTATTTATTGTTTCATTATCTGTAGTGATCATGGCAGGAATTTATGCATGTAAAAACTTTATTTTAAATGTAGTGTTTGGACATATTGAACCAGGAGTTATGCATAACGCAGAAATATATCTGATGATCGTCACAGCATCTATTCCATTTATTGCAATATATAATGGATGTGCAGCATTGTTTCGCATCATGGGGAACTCAAAGATTTCTATGAATATGTCTATGTTGATGAACGGTATCAACATCGCAGGAAATGCAATTTTGATCTATGGGTTTAAATTTGGAGTTGAAGGAGTTGCGATCCCAACATTGGTATCAAGAATTGTTGCAGCAGTTGTCATGGTAAGACTGCTCGCAAAACAAAATCAGGACGTGCATTTAAGCAAACATATCCATTTTCATTTTAAGGGATATTTAATACAGAAGATCTTACATATCGGAATACCAAATGGAATCGAAAATAGTATGTTCCAGTTAGGAAGAATCATGGTATTAAGTATCGTTGCAGGATTTGGGACATCATCTATCACAGCCAATGCCGTCGGAAATGTGGTAGCATCATTTGAATTAATCCCAGGAATCGGAGTAGGATTTGCAGTGCTGACCGTTGTATCAAGATGCATCGGAGCTGGGGATTATGAAGCTGCAAGATACTATACAAAGAAGCTGTTAAAAGTAGCCTATGCAGCATTGATCGCATTAAATATCATCGTAGTTATGATCTTACCACTGATCATTCAGGTATATCATTTATCACCAGAAACAGCAGCGATCACAAGAAAGATCTTATTATACCATACTTTATGCTGTGTAACGATCTGGCCGCCAGCATTCACGATCCCGAACACATTAAGAGCCGCAAATGATGTCAAATACTGTATGATTGTAGCATCAGCAACGATGTGGATATTTAGAATCTTCTGCAGTGTTGTCCTTGGAAAATGGATGGGACTTGGAGTCTTCGGAGTCTGGGTAGCAATGACATTAGATTGGGTATTCAGAGGAATCCTGTTTGTCAAACGATACATACAAGGAAAATGGCAGAGAATGGCATTGATTTAAATGAAACAGCTCAAACAAAGAAATTGTAGAAGATAAGAACAGCCCAGAATCGTCAGGTATAAAAAGACGATTCTGGGCTGTTTTAAAATTTGTGTCTAGAATATAAATCCAGGATCTTCAGTAGTAGACATTTCATCAAAAGTAATTTTTTCCGTTAATTTATTCTTTTTATTTTCCATTGTAATAAAAGCACGGCAATTTGTTGGGATTGTAACGGAAGAACCTTTTACTCTTTTCATTTTAGTAGCTCCTGGCTTGTAAGTATAAATAGATTTTACTCTCCAGTTCTTATTAGGAGTGATATTGATGTTTCGTCCCATAAAGGAAATCCCAGATCCGTTTTTATTCTTAAAATCAGAAGTACAGTCTCTTCCATCCACTACGATCTTCTTAAAAGGATTTGAGTATTTTATAACTTTGACTGTTGTTTTTACAGAGTAAGTTTTACCTCTGTATTTAAATTTTGCAGTGATTTTTGTTGATCCTGTTTTCTTAAGTTTTACACCGATTCCTACCTGATTGTTATCTGCAATAAGATAATAATCTTTTCCAAAAGTTTTTGTAGAAATAACCTTTTTATTTGAAGATTTAACCTTCATACCATTACGCAGGATGGATTCTGAATTAGAGCGATTTGTTCCCTTGATATAGATCACATTTGTGTAAAAACCATTCCCGCCATTATCTTTTTTGTCATAACTTAAGGTTGTCTTTTTAGGTAGAGAAAATTTTGCTTTCGCATTTACACTATAAGCAGAACACATACCTACTGTTAATACAGATGCCAGAAAAATAGAAGCACATTTTAAAATACTTTTCTTCATAAAATTCTCCTTTCGATGAACAAAAAATACAAAATCATTATAGCATAGAAATATGCAAAAATACAAGGTATAATAATGATAAAACAACATTCAAGGAGGATACTGTTACATGAATAAAAAAGAACTGGCATTAGAAGTCATTGAGCGGCTGAAGAATGAATATCCAGATGCAGACTGTACATTGGAATATGATCAGGCGTGGAAATTATTAGTTAGTGTAAGACTGGCGGCTCAGTGTACGGATGCACGAGTAAATGTCGTAGTAAAAGGATTATTTGAAAAATATCCAACAGTAGAAGCACTGGCAGCAGCAGACGTTGCAGATATTGAAGAAATCGTACGGCCCTGTGGTCTTGGAAAGAGCAAGGCAAGAGACATCAGCAAATGTATGAAAGTTTTAAGAGATGAATATAACGGTAAGATCCCAACCGATTTTAAATCGATCCTAAGTCTTCCTGGGGTCGGAAGAAAAAGTGCCAACCTGATCATGGGAGATGTCTTTGGCAAACCTGCGATCGTTACGGATACACATTGTATCCGTTTGGTCAACCGGATTGGATTGGTTGATGGGATAAAAGACCCTAAAAAAGTTGAGATGGCATTATGGGAGATCGTTCCACCAGAAGAAGGAAGTGATCTCTGCCACAGGTTGGTATGGCATGGAAGAGATGTCTGCACGGCAAGAACAAAGCCTCATTGTGAGAGATGTTGTTTGAATGATATCTGTGCACAAATTATATAAAGGTACCATGATCAAAAGTATGAAAGGAGAAAGTTTATGAGGAAACTATCAAGAAGAGCTGCCAGTATCGTATTAGCAGTGGCAATGCTATTTACAGCTACAGGAGTCAGCCAGAAGAAAGTAGAGGCTGCTTCTACAGGGAAATTATCTGTTACAGGATATCAGGACTATAGTGATGCACAGAAAATCTTAAAAGAAGTGAACAAATACCGTAAGAAAAATGGACGCAAAGCATTGAAGATGGATCGAGGATTGACAAATTCAGCAATTATGCGTGGATTTGAAACAACGATCTATATTCCAGAAACAAGTCCGCATAGAAGACCAAATGGAAAGCTTTCAAAAAGTATCAACAAGAAGATCATCTATGAAAACTGCGCACAATCCGCAGGAACTACACCGAAGCAGATCGTAAAGGGTTGGATCAATTCTTCCACACATAGAAAAGGTCTGTTACTTTCGAATGCAAAAAGTGTAGGGGTTGCAGCAGTTACGGTTGTGTCAAGAGACGGATACGAAGCCAATACTTGGGTATTAGACTTTAGCAGTTCCAAAGCAAAGAAAGTAGAAAAATCTAAGGCAAGAAAGCAATTTACAAAAAATATCGTGACAAAGAATTCATATTTAAAGAAGAGTTATTTAAAACTAGACAGCAGATACGGTACAATATGGGAAACAGAAAAAATGCAGGTGAAGCCAACGTATCAAGGGAAAATGATGAAAGAGTATGGTGTGTATCCAACGGTGATCAATGCATCATCTTTCACATCATGGAAGAGTAGTAATCCATCCGTGGCATCTGTTGACTCGAATGGAAGAATCACAGGAAATAAAGCTGGAACAGCGACGATTTCTGCAAAATTAAAAACAGGGACAAAGATAACGATTTCAAAGAAGATCAAAGTCGTACCGACGAATCAGCAAATTGATCCATGGGAATAAGCAAAAACTAAAGAATCAGGATAAAATAAAAAACCGTAATCCAAAGAGGTTCATTTGAGATTACGGTTTTTTCTATAGGATCATGCCTGAAATCCAAGGTAGGCATTGATTCTTTTATGAAATAGAGAAGAAAATATATTTGTAATATTACCACTTAAGAAAGCGGCGATCACGGTTCCGATTCCGACGGATGGTAATTCTGGAAGCAATACAAAAGAAGCGATCGCAGAACATATAGTAAATAAAACTTCCAGACAAACTCTGACAGCGCCAAAGCTTATATTTTTCTTATCAGAGATAGTTTTCACAAGCCCTTCCATTGGCATAACAGCGAACCCAGAACTGATCGTGAATCCGACACCTATTGATAGCACGGCACATGCAATGACAGATAGTAAAATCTTAGCTGCAAGTCCATGAGCTTCAATAAAGAATAAACCATAAGAAGTAAATTCGATAAATAAAGAATAAATAAAAGTCAAACCAAGCTGAGTTAACTGCATTTTCCCGAATTCATGAAGGATCAGAGCTTCGCAAACTAAGAAAGTAGAGTTGATCAGGAAGTTAAATAAGGCATAGCTGTGAATTGGGGAAAGATAACTTAATGTCAAAGCCATCGTACAGCTAGGTGCAACTCCAAGAGCTGCTTTCAAAAATAAATTAGAACCAACAGACATGATCAACAGTCCTAAAATATAAAATAACAATCTATGGTAAAAAAATCTTTTTTTGTTTTTCATAATTTCAACGATTCCTTTCATCAAAATTTCATATTTTATCAATCGTATTCCCTTTTGTGTTTCTTATTATATATAGAGAGAGCGAAGTATTGCAATTCCAGTTGAGATTTGATATATTCCAAATAGGAATATACGAAGATATTTGAAAAGGGTATGGAAAAATGGAAATACAGCAATTATATTATTATATGGAATTATGTAAACAGAAAAATTTCACAGAAGCTGGATATGCCTGTAACATGACACAAGGTGCATTATCAAAACAGATCCGTAAGTTGGAAAATGAGTTAGGAATTACACTGATCCGCAGGAATACAAGGAAATTTGAGTTGTCCAAAGAAGGAGAGATCTTTTTGTCTTATGCAAAGAAAATGACGGGAACCTATGAAGAGATGCTGAAGAATGTTCAGAAAAATCAGGAAATTAAGATTGGTTGTATGCCGGTTCTTGCACCATATCATTTTGCAAGATTGGTGGCGGATTTCAGGAAAGAATATCCAGATATCAAACTTGTGATTGATGAAAGGATCGCAAGTGAGATTCAGGAAAACTCCGATCGTTATGATTTCTTGATCTTGAGAGAAAATATGATGGAAGATCAGAAAAATTTCCGTTTTTCCCAACTGTATGATGATAAATTGTGTGCAGTGTTATATGAAAAACATCCACTTTATGGAAGAGATCGACTTCAACTGAAAGAATTGAAAGATGATGTTTTTATATTTCCAGAGAGAGGCAGCGGAAGTTACGAAGTGTTTTATAAGAGTTGTGAGAAAGCAGGATTTGAACCGAAAATAGCTTTTGAATTTCCACAAGCAAATACGATCATGAGTTTTGTAAGTGAAGGGGTTGGTGTTACGATCACATTTTCAACGGTTTATAGAGAAGCTAAATGTGCTGGAGTTAAAATGATACCACTAGAAGATGAACTACATTCTGTGATATCATTATTTTATAGAAAAAATAAGCCATTGGATTATGCAAAGAAGCAGTTTTTGAATTATGTAAGGGAGCATTTGTATACGTAAGTGAAATTAGCAGGCATATTGTGAATCTGCTATACTAGAGAAAGTAAATATAAGGAGAATTCTTATGAAGTATGTCACAAAAATAATACTGGTCATGACATGCCTGATCATTATGTTACCATTCGGTGGGTGTGGACGGAAGAAGCAGGTAACAGCTCAGAAAGCAGGAGTATTAAAGCCAGAAGCACCGGGGAAGGAAGTTTTGGATCATGGGGAGGCTGTGGTTGATATATCGAATGTGGCTCAAGGCTATGTAGCACTGCGATATAAGGGAAGTGCAAAGAAGATCAGTGTTGAAGTGATCGGAAAGAATAATAAAGTATATAAATATTTTATTGAACAGACAAAAGAGCCGACATATTTTCCATTGACGAGTGGAAATGGTACATATCAGATCTCTGTATATGAAAATGTGCAGGACGATGAATACGGTATTTTGATGATGGATAGTTTTGAGGTGAAATTAAAAAATAAATTTCTGCCATTTTTATATCCTAACCAGTATGTAGAATTTACAAGTAAGACGAAAGCAGTAAAGGAAGCGAAGAAACTGGCAAAAGATTCCAAAGATGATCTGGCGATCGTCAAAGCTGTTTATAATTATGTGGTCAAGAATGTAAAATATGATGATGAGAAAGCAGAGAATGTTCAGAGTGGATATCTGCCATCGGTAGATGAGACATTGAAGACAAAGAAAGGAATCTGCTTTGATTATGCTGCGCTGATGACGGCAATGCTGCGTTCGCAGGGGATTCCGACCAAGCTTGAGATCGGGTATTCAGGGGACATCTATCATGCCTGGATCAGTACCTGGCTGAATGAAAAGGGATGGGTAGATAATATCATTCAGTTCGACGGGAAAAGCTGGGAGTTAATGGATCCGACACTGGCAGCGAATAGTGATAACAAGGAAGATGTGAAAGAATATATTGGGAATGGAGAACATTATGTACTTCAGTATAGTTATTAAGAAGGGATAGATATGAAGAAGAAACTTAGCAACGAAGAACTGATCACATTTTGTGGTCAGATGGCACTGATCTTGAAATCTGGGATTTCATCGCTTGAGGGGATTTACATTATGGAAGATGGAGATGCTCAGACAGAAGGCAAGGAGATCTTAAAAGAGATCCGTGAAGAACTTGAAATGTGTGGAATGCTTTATCCTGCAATGGAGAAAACAGGAGTTTTCCCAGAATATGCACTTCATATGACGGAGATCGGAGAACAGACAGGAAGACTGGATGAGACGATGGAAGCATTGGCAGCGTATTACCAGAGAGAAGAAGAAACATTAGAAGCGGTCAAAAGTGCAGTGACTTATCCGGTTGCGATGCTCGGGATGTTGTTGATGATCGTTGCAGTATTATTTATAAAGGTTATGCCAGTGTTTGAACAGGTATATATGCAATTAGGGCAAGAGATGACAGGAGTTGCACGTCAGTTATTGAATATTGGAGATTGGATGAGGCAGTCAGCAATTGTTTTGGTAGTTTTGGCAGTGGTGATCTTGATCATAACATGTTTCGTTATTTTTTATAAAAAGGTGAGAATTAAATTTATCTCGAAGATACAGACCATCGGATTTATGAAGAAAATCGCATGGAAACGTGCAAGGACAAGATTTGCAAGTGGAATGGCGATGGCTTTAAAGAGTGGACTTGACATGGATGAAAGTTTGTCACTTTCTGAGAAACTGACAGATTATGAACCATTGAAAATGAAGATTCAGCAATGTCAGGAACAGATGAAAGAAGGAGAAACATTTCCGAAAGCGTTGAAAGAGGCACATATTTTTGATGGAATGCAGGAAAGATTGATGATCATTGGTTATGAAACGGGTGCCGTAGATGAGGTAATGGAACAGGCAGCAGATCTATATCAGAAACAACTGCAGGATCAGATTCAGAAGATGATCGCTGTGTTAGAACCGACACTGGTAGGAATCTTATGTGTGATCGTAGGGATCATTTTATTATCTGTCATGTTGCCACTAGTTGGTATTATGGCTGGAATTGGATAAGGGAGGCAGATTTTGAGAAATCGTTTTCAAAAACAAAGAAAAATTGACAATAAAATTCGAATTTTCCTGCCAGTTATGATCTGTGGCATTATGGTGGCTGTGTTATGGAATAGCAGCAGCCAGATTTTTCGGGAAACAAAGAAAAGACAGGAAGAAAGTCTGAAAGAAGCCGTGATCAAAGGGGCGGTACAATGTTACAGTGTAGAAGGGCGATATCCAGAAAGTCTTTCTTATATGGAGAAACATTATGGATTGGAGTATGACAAAGACGAGTTTGTGATCTCATACGAGATCATTGGGTCTAACCGCATGCCACAAGTTACGGTGATCCCATTGAATGAGAGGTGAGGTTTTTGGAGAGACAAAGACATATGACAGATCAGATGTTTCTTGTGATCTTATTTGCAGTGTTTGCAGTTTGTGCATTTTCCTTAAGTATGATCGGGGCGAATATATATAGTCATACAGCCTCTGTGATGAATGAGGATTATGAGGAACGGATCGATATTTCTTATGTAACAGAAAAGATAAGACAGTGGGATGAAAAGGATAGCATCGAGATCGGCAGCTTTCATGGACGCACAGCCCTGATCCATACGGAAAGGATCAATGGGAAAAAATACAATACATATCTCTATCAAGAGAATGGTGCATTGAGAGAATTAATGGTAAGAGAAGGTCTGGATACAACAACGATGCAGGGAGAGAAGATTGTGGCAGCAAAAGATTTTTCTGTAATAGAAACAAAACAGCTGTATCATATAAAGATACAGGGAAATGATGGTAAGATATATCAGAACTGTGTATACAGACACAGCAGGAATTAGGAGGAAGTATGAGACAAAAAAGCAATGGAACACACCTGATCCTGATGGAATTAATGATGGTATTATTCTTTTTTGCAATCTGTGGATCGATCCTGCTTCAGGTATTTGTAAAAGCTCATAACATCAGTGCAAAAGCAAGAGAAATGACAGAGACAAAAAATTATGTAACACAAGCTGCAGAACTGATAGAAGCGGGCGCGTATGACATCGAAGATTTTCAAGAATATTTTACACAAATAGATGGTAAAGCTGGAGATTATCAATGTTATTTTGATCAGGACTGGAATGAGATAAAGAAAGCAAAAGCCTGTTACCATATGACGATAAAGCTTGAAAAACAGCCAGCGAAAGTTCAGGGAAAGATTACGATGTGGAGGGAAAACCAACAGATTTATCAGCTTGATATTTTAAGACACAGGCAGGAAAGGAAAGATAATGAAAGATCGTAAAATGCCATTTTTAGGGATTGGAGCAGCTTCGATCGTGCTCGTGCTAGCTATGGTCTGTTTAGCAGTTTTTGCGGCTTTGACACTTTCAAGTGCCAAGGGAGATCATACGTTAAGTAAAAAGAATTTGGAACGTACGTCGGCTTTTTATCAGGCATCCAATGCGGCGAATGAACAAGTTGGAGCGATTGATGAGAAACTATGGAAGTTGTATCGCAGATCTAAGGATAAAAAAGATTATATGAAAAGGGTTCGACGATCGTTTACAAAAAGCAAGGGGATTTCATATAATAAAAAAGAGAAAACAATTGCATTTCAGGAAAGTATCACAGACAAACAGCAGTTATCTGTGAAATTGCAGATTTATTATCCGGAGAAAAAGAATGATCCGTGTTATGAAGTGATCAAATGGAAGAAAGAAGCTGTTGGGGTATGGAAGAAGGATGATTCCCTTCCGGTTTATAGAAATAAGTAAAAGGGGCCAGCATGAATATTGAAGAATTTTTAACATTAGCAGCAAAAGAGGAAGCCTCAGATCTGTTTATTGTAGCAGGGCTTCCATTGACGATGAAAGTAAATGGAGTGATGCGTCGCATCAATGAAGAAAAAATGATGCCGCAAGATACGGAAAAAATAATCCGGGAGATTTATGAGAAAGCGTTAGACAGAGACATAGATCAACTGTTGAAGACAGGGGATGATGATTTCTCATTTGCAATTCCTGGATTGTCAAGATTTCGTGTCAGTGCATATAAACAGAGAGGATCCTTAGCGGCAGTGATCCGTGTGATCGCATTCCGCCTGCCAGACTATAAGCAATTAAGAATACCAGAGCAGGTAATGAAATTAAGTGAATTAAACAAAGGACTTGTGCTTGTAACAGGACCAGCGGGAAGTGGAAAATCCACGACACTTGCATGCATGATAGAAGAAATCAATGAAACAAAAGAAGATCATATCATCACATTGGAAGATCCTTTGGAATTTTTACATCAACATAAGAAAAGTATCGTCAGTCAGAGAGAAGTAAACATGGATACTATAAATTATGTTACTTCCTTAAGAGCCGCATTAAGACAAAGTCCAGATGTGATATTGCTTGGGGAAATGAGAGATTATGAAACGATTCAGGTAGTTATGACAGCTGCAGAAACAGGGCATCTGGTATTTTCAACACTTCATACTATCGGGGCAGCGAATACGATCGAACGTATCATAGATGTATTTCCACCAAATCAGCAACGTCAGATCATGATTCAGCTGGCTTCTGTATTACAGGCAGTGATCTCCCAGCAGCTGATACCAACGATGGATGGAACATTGATCCCTGTATTTGAGATCATGGAAGTAACTCCGGCGATCCGTAATATGATCCGTGAAAATAAAGTGCATCAAATAGATGGTTTGATCTATTCCTCTACAGGGAGCGGAATGATATCTATGGACCAATCATTGATCAATCTATATAAAGAAGGACAGATCAGCAAAGAAACTGCGATTTTATATGCATCCAATCCAGAAATGATAACAAAAAGGATCCGCTAAGAAATATGGTCAAAAACAGGCTGAAATCCATCGGAATTTATTGACAAAAAAGTGCGAATATTGTACGATAAAAATATATTATAGGGTGAGTGTCTCTCACGCGAGGACTGAGAGATAAAAGCAAAGAGTATAGATATTAATATTAAGAAGGGGCGAGAGTTATGAAGAAGAAAGTCATGGTCAGATTGGTGTCCGTGGTGGTAGCTGTTGCATTGGTTTTTGGTGGAGTCACATTTTACAATAACCGTCAGCAGGAGAAGTTTGAGAAGCAGATGGCTTCCTATGAAAGCGTTGATACTATGCAGCATCCAAGCGAAGCAACGACATCGATTGATGGAATTCAAGTACCGCTTGGCAAGAAACCGAAAGTAACGACGAAGAAAACAACAAAGAAAAGCACAAGAATCCAGAAGCTTAAGAAGAAAGCAAGCAGAAGCAAAATAACAACAAGAAGAACAACAAAGAGAAGAACAACAACATCTCAGAATCATTCCAGACGTAAGGTTGTGAATACAAAAGTTGTCAAAACACAGAAGGATTATGACAAGAAGGGTTCTAAGAAGAGAACGATCAAGACAGTCGTTCAGACAACAATCAAGACAACAACGGTTGAATTGAGTCAGATGTCTGGTGTTTCTGGAACAACATTAAGAACACTTGGTTCTCAGGCAGATGGTAAGATCTTGAATGCATTTGAAGATCTGAAGTTTAAGATGGTGATTGATAAAAATGCGGAAGCGACAGGTGTATTTAGCGTTAAGAGTCATAAGATCGCGCTTCAGAGTGCGAGATCTTCTGTATTACTTCATGAATTAGGACATTTCGCCAATTTCCTTGCAGGAGATAAAGTTGGAACGAGTGAATGGAAGTCCATTTACAATGCTGAGAAGAATAAATATGATGGATATAACAAAGCATATGCGATCAAGTCAGCATCTGAGTATTTTGCAGAATCTTACAAGGATTATAAGGAGCATCCAGCCGCATTAAGATCAAAGAGACCAAGAACTTACCAGTTTGTTAAGAGTACGATTGATGGAATTACAGACAGCGATGTACAGAACATCAAAGATACCTACGGAGAATACTGGGGATTATAGGACGATACCTGAAGGAGTACTTTCTCAGAAAGTACTCTCTTTTTTTGCAATTGTCTGTGTTGTTCTATAGAATGTGAAAGAGTGTAGAAACAAGGGATATTTTAAAAAATTAAAGGAGAAATAAGATGTTAAAGATCAAGGAATACGTCAAAGCAGAAAGTCTTGAGCAAGCTTATGAGCTGAATCAGAAGAAGACCAACTGCGTGATCGGTGGCATGTTGTGGCTTAAGATGGTCACAAGAAATGTACAAAAAGCAATTGATCTGTCGGGTCTTGGGCTTGATCAGATCGAAGAAAATGATGAGGAATTTTCAATCGGAGCAATGGTAACACTAAGACAGATCGAACTTCATGAAGGATTAAATACATGGAGTCAGGGAGCGGTTAAAGAAAGTGTGACACACATTGTCGGAGTACAGTTCCGTAATCTTGCGACAGTAGGTGGAAGTATTTTTGGAAAGTTCGGTTTTTCTGATGTATTAAGTTGTTTTCTGGCGTTTGACAGTTATGTAGAATTACATCACGAAGGAATCATTCCATTAGATCAATTTGCAGCAAATAAATATCCAAATGATATTTTGGTGCGTTTGATCATTAAGAAACACCCACAGGAAAGTGTTTATCTTTCTCATAGAAATACAAAGACAGATTTTCCAGTTTTGACATGTGCTGTTTCATTAGGTGAGAAAGAGGCGTATGCGGTTGTCGGTGCAAGACCATCCAGGGCTTGCAGAGTCAGATTATCAGATCAGTGGATGGATCAGATCAAAGATGATGAAGGAAGAAGAAAACTCGCAGATGAAGTGACCGGTCAGATGAATTTTGGAAGCAACATGAGAGCAAGTGCTGCTTACCGCGAACAGTTATCAAAAGTCTTATTAAGAAGAGGCTTTGAACAGTTAGAAGAAAGGAGAGAAAAATAAACATGGAGATTACATTTACATTAAATGGAAAGAAAGTAACCCCACAGATTGATGCAGACACTCTCCTGATCGATCTTGTCAGAGATCTTGGTTGTTACAGTGTGAAACGTGGATGCGAGACATCAAATTGCGGATTATGTACGGTATTTATGGATGACCAGCCAATCTTATCATGTTCCATTCTTGCAGCAAGAGTTGATGGACATAAGATCGATACTTTAGAAGGACTGCAGGAAGAAGCAGCTGAGTTTGGAGCTTTTATTGCGAACCAAGGGGCTGAACAGTGCGGATTTTGTAACCCAGGAATGATCATGAATGCGATCGCATTATTTAGAGAGATTCCAGATCCGAGTGAAGAAGAGATCAAAGAATACCTTGCGGGGAATCTTTGCAGATGTTCTGGATATGAAGGACAGCTTCGAGGAATCTTAGACTTTTTGGAATATAAGAAAAATAAAGATGGAGGTGCCGAATGAAAGTAGTTAACCAGCCGATCATGAAAAAAGACGCTATGGCACTTGTGACAGGGAAACCTGTATTTACAAATGATAAGGCACCAAAAGAATGTCTGATCGTGAAATTACTTCGAAGTCCATATGCGAACGCAATGATCAAATCGATCAACACCCAGTTTGCTATGAAAGTGCCAGGGATTGAGGCAATTTATACATGGGAAGATGTGCCACAGGAACGTTTTACGATGGCAGGACAGACATATCCAGAATTAAGCCCATATGACAGACAGATTCTGGATCAGCATGTCCGTTATGTTGGAGATCCTGTTGCGATCGTTGCCGGAGAGAATGAAAAGTGTGTTGATCAGGCGATCAAGATGTTACGTGTGGAATACGAAGTACTGCCAGCAAACTTAGATCCACGTAAGGCAATGGATAAAGATACACCGCTAGTGCATCCAGAAGATAACTGGAAAGCATTATGTAATATTGGTGCAGATAATAAGAAAAACTTGTGCGCAACAGAAGAAACACACGAAGGAGATGTCGATGCGGTATTAGCAGATTGCGACGTGGTTGTAGAACATACATATCATACAAAAGCAAATCAGCAAGCAATGATGGAGACATTCAGAACTTATTGTTTTATTGATGAATATGGAAGATTGAACGTTGTTAGTTCTACACAGATCGTATTCCATGTACGAAGGATCTTATCCAATGCATTATGCATTCCAAAATCAAAGATTCGTGTATCAAAACCAAGAATTGGTGGAGGATTTGGAGCAAAACAGAGTTCTATCTCCGAAGTATATCCAGCATTTGTCACATGGATGACAAAGAAACCATCCAAGATCATTTTTTCAAGAGAAGAGTCTCAGATCGCATCTTCACCAAGACATGAGATGCAGGTAACAGTTCGTGTCGGAGCAAACAAGAATGGAAAGATCCGTGCGATCGATGTTTATACATTATCCAATACAGGAGCCTATGGAGAACATGGTCCAACAACGGTAGGGTTATCTGGGCATAAATCAATTCCGTTATATCGAGATCTGGAAGCACATCGTTTTGCATATGATGTTGTGTATACAAATCGTATGTCAGCTGGGGCTTATCGTGGATATGGTGCGACACAGGGTGTGTTTGCGCTGGAATCAGCAGTCAGTGAACTTGCAGCTAAGATAGGAATGGACCCAACGAAGATCCGTGAGATGAATATGGTCCGTGAAGGCGATGTGATGCCAGCATATTATGGAGAGACGGCAAACAGCTGTGCTTTGGATCGATGCCTTGCCCGTGCAAAAGAGATGATCAAATGGGATGAAAAATATCCATGCAAAGATATGGGAAATGGAAAAGTTCGAAGTGTCGGACTGTCAATGGCGATGCAGGGTTCCGGTATTTCTGGCGTTGACGTTGGTTCTGCAACGATCAAATTAAATGACGATGGATTGTATACACTTTCTATTGCAGCAGCGGATATGGGAACTGGATGTGATACGATCTTGGCCCAGATGGCGGCAGAATGTCTGGAATGTTCTATTGATGATATCATGGTCAGCGGAGCAGATACAGATACATCACCATACGATTCTGGATCTTACGCATCAAGTTCTACCTACGTCACAGGAAAAGCAGTGGAACGTGCCTGCGAAAAATTAAAGGGACATATTTTCAATAAAGCAGCTGAGATGATGGAAGTTGCAGATACAGATACTCTGGAATTTGACGGAAAGAAAGTCAGAGATGCAGAGAGCGGCAAAGAAGTTTTATTAGTGGACATCGCAACAGCATCTATGTGCAACAATAATGAAACTTTCCAAGTGACAGAGACAAACAGTTCTTCAGTATCCCCACCACCATTTATGGTAGGAATGGTTGAGATTGAGCTTGATAAAGAGACAGGACATATTGAAATCTTAGACTATGTTGCAGTTGTAGATTGTGGAACACCAGTCAATCCAAATCTTGCAAGAGTTCAGGTAGAAGGCGGGCTCGGCCAGGGAATCGGAATGGCATTGTATGAGGGTGTTGATTACACACCAAATGGATATGTAAAACAAAATTCTTTCATGCAGTATAAAGTTCCAGCAAGAGTCGATGTTGGAAAGCTTCGTGTAGAATTTGAGAGCAGTTATGAGCCAACAGGACCATTTGGAGCAAAATCCATTGGAGAGATCGTTATCAACACACCATCTCCAGCATTAGCCCATGCCGTATTTAATGCAACCGGATTATGGATCCGAGAATTGCCGATCACCAGTGAAAAGATCGTTATGGGATTATTGGAGAAAGAATAATATAACATGGATAAAATAAAAGCAGCGGTCATTTATCTTGCATCAGGAAACAGCAAACGTTTCGGTCAGGAGAATAAATTATTGCAAATGATCGGAACCAAGCCAATGTATCGTTATGGATTGGACCGATTGATCGATCTATGCAAAGATCATGAAGGGTTTGAGATCATTGTTGTCACACAGTATCAGGAAATTATGAAGCAAACACAATACGACCCAATAACGACAGTGTTTTGTCCAGAAAGTAAATATGGGATTTCATGGTCGATCAAAGCAGGGATCAAAGCAGCGAAAGATGCAGAATTCTATACATTTTTCGTAGCAGACCAGCCCAATATGAAAAGAGAGACAATCGAAAGATTTCTCTCTTTTATGGCAGATGAATCTTGTGAACTTGGCTGTGTCAGAACAGAAGAAAACCTTGGGAATCCTGTATGGTTCTCAAAGAAATATAAACGAGAATTGTTATCGCTTACAAAAGATCAAGGTGGCAAGAAAATCCTCAAAAAACACATAGAAAATGCAAGATTTTTCAAGGTATTGGAAGAAACTGAACTTTGCGATATAGATTATCCAAAAGAAATGCAAGCAATGCTTGCAAAGCGAGGCAAAAGTAGTTAAAATATTATTTAAAATACAAAAGAGCGTGGAGGCCAAGTGATGGAATTATTAAAAGAGAGAATTCGAAAAGATGGAGTCGTGAAAGAAGGAAATGTCCTCAAAGTAGACCGCTTTTTGAATCATCAGATGGATGTAAAATTATTCCGTGAGATCGGTAAAGAATTTAAGAAACGTTTTGAAGGCGAAGATATCAATAAGATCCTTACGATCGAAGCATCAGGAATCGGAATCGCCTGTGTTGTGGCAGAGATTTTTGATGTACCAGTCGTATTTGCAAAGAAAACACAGACAAAGAACATCGCAGGAGATGTATATACAACAAAGGTAGAATCATTCACACATGGAAGAGTCTACGACATCATTGTATCCAAAGAATTCTTAGGAGAAGGAGACCGTGTATTACTGATCGACGATTTCCTTGCCAACGGTAAAGCCTTAGAAGGATTAGCGAAATTAGTCAAAGATTCCGGAGCAGAACTGGTCGGAGCAGGAGTCGTGATCGAGAAAGGATTCCAGCCAGGTGGAGATTTCTTAAGAAAACAGACACACTTAGAATCCCTTGCGATCGTAGATGCTATGGACGAGAAAACAGGAGAAATCACATTCCGTGAATAATGTCTTTGACGTTTTTGTATGTAGGCTTGCATGTATGTGACAGAAATAAAAGAAAAACAAATATTTAAAAGAATCAGGTGGCAACTCCGCATTTTGAGAGCGTTTTTTACAAATCGCTGATTCGTGCCTGTTCCTTTGGAAACTCCCTCGCTGCGAGCCAAAATGCCCGCAGCAACGGTCAGACATCCAACCACAGGCACTGCGAATTTGTAAAAAACGCACTCAAAAAGTGCTCATGTTTGCCACCTTGATTCTTTTAAATATTTGTTTTTCTTTTATTTCTGTCACATACACATGAAGTCTATTCAAACCACTACACAGTGTGTATGTTTTACTGTATTAGCATTAATAATATCTGTCCACCTCTATAAAAATTGAAAAACGATAACGTTTAACATACATCTATCAGCATGAATACTCAATACATTTCCGTCATACAATTAAAAAATTTTACAAAAACTTATCATTCCCATGTACCTTCCCTTAATCTTCCAAGTTTATAGTTAAACACAACAGAGAATGATTGACTATATCAAAGGAGGATCTTATTATAAGAACAATTCGCAGAAACATAGCAAGAAATGCAAAAAAATATGCAGCAAAAGCAACTGTATCAGCCATGATGTTAGCAGGCGGAGTTATGATGGCATCTCCAATCCTTTCATCAACAGTCAGCGCAGCGACAGAACATTGGAATGATGCATCTGCTTCTAAAACAGAAAGCTGGTCCACATGGAAAGCAAACTGGGATAAATACAGTACAAACTATGAAAATGTATCCCTAACACCAGGAGCGACAGAATCACAGCTTAATTTTGCATACTACAGCAAGACAGAAGAAACACCAAAAGTTAAGATTGCAACAAAAGCAGATATGTCTGATGCAAAAGAAGTCGAAGGAAAACAGACACAGGCAGTAGCGATCGAAGGTGTTCAGTACTATTCTAACAAAGCATCTGTAAATGAACTGAAAGAAAATACAACTTACTACTATCAGGTATTCCAGAACGGAAAATATCAGGATGTACAGAAATATTCTACAAAATCATTTAAAAATTATTCTTTCTTATATGTAGGAGATCCTCAGATCGGAGCATCTTCAGGACAGACAAGTACTGAAGGAGCAAGGATTATCGTGATCGTAAATAAAAGTGGAACAAATGCAGGATTTACCGTATATAGTCAGGACCGTACCATGGCAATCTATGGATTTGCGTTTGCATGTATTATCGGTATTATGTTCCCGATAATGTATCGGGGAATTTCACCGATCGTGTTGATGATCATTGTAGCGGTGTTGACAACGATCGTAACATTAGGGCTTCTTGGTGGATATTCGAGCAAAACAGTGTCAGCGATCCTTGGAACAGCGATCGGAGTCGTGATCGCAGCAGTGGCAGCGATGGCATTTGGAAAAGCAGCAGGAATCACAGGATATAATGTATCGGATATCGAAGCATTGAACTATGTCGGACAAAATACAAAGATAAAGATCGGGGAATTGCTTTTTGCCGGAATCATCATTTCAGCATTAGGAGCCGTCATGGACGTTGGTATGTCCATTGCATCTACGATTATGATCTAAGCTACAGACAGTTAGCGAACTCTTATGTGATCGGAATTGAGATCATGCAAGGATTATCTGGAAGTCTTGGTGTTGTATTAACAGTACCGATCACAGCATTGATCGCATCATTTCTTGCAGTGCGCAAAAAATAAATTTTATAATTCATAAAATAAACCATAAATACAGTCTATGGATTTTATAAAAAACATCTATAAATCTATTGACACAGAAAAAAAATTCATGTATCGTAAAAACATCAAAACAAGGAGAAACTAAGATGACAACAAGTAAGATGAATAATTGCACATTTTATTACTTTAGCTTTCAGGGTTATTATTTTTATCCTGACTATTTTTGTTGCAATGAATCATCGCCAAAACTTATGTCACTTTAAACCGACAGAGTAAAACATTTAAGGCATGCATTCTTGCAACAGAGTGCATGCCTTTTCTTTTTACTCAAAGAAACAAAGGCCGCACCAGAGAAGCAAGATAGAAACGACTTGCCAGGAAAGGACAAACATCATGATTATTATTTTAAAGAAACAGGCAGAAGAAGCAAAGATCAACGCATTAAAGAAAGAGATGGAAGAGCAGGGACTAGGAATCCACGAATCCGAAGGTGTTAACACAAGGATCCTTGGATTAGTGGGAGATACATCTGTTGTAGATATGCGTCATATCATGGCAAACAGCATCGTTGAAAATGTACAGCGTATTCAGGAGCCATACAAGAAGGCTAACAGAAAATTCCATCCAAACGATACAGTTGTTGATGTAAACGGAGTAAAGATCGGTGGTGGAAACTTCCAGGTGATCGCAGGACCATGTTCTATTGAGACAAAAGAACAGATCACAGAAGTCGCAAACGATGTGAAGAATTCTGGTGCAGGATTATTAAGAGGAGGAGCTTTCAAACCAAGAACTTCCCCATACTCTTTCCAGGGACTTCATGGAGAAGGATTAGAATTATTATTAGAAGCTAAGAAAGCAACAGGACTTCCAGTTGTTACAGAAATCATGGATGCAAGTCATCTTCCATTATTCGAAGATGTGGACCTGATTCAGGTTGGAGCAAGAAATATGCAGAACTTTGAATTATTAAAAGAATTAGGAAAGATCAACAAACCAATCTTATTAAAGCGAGGACTTGCAGCAACGATCGAAGAATGGTTAATGAGTGCAGAATACATTATGGCAGGTGGAAATGAAAATGTAATCCTTTGTGAAAGAGGAATCCGAACATACGAGACAGCTATGAGAAATACATTAGATCTTTCTGCAATCCCTATGATCAAGAAGAAATCCCATCTTCCAGTCATGGTAGATCCATCTCATGCAACAGGAATCAGAGATATGGTAGAGCCAATGGCATTAGCAGCGATCGCAGCTGGGGCCGATGGATTAATGGTAGAAGTTCATAATGATCCAGCCAAAGCATTATGTGATGGACCACAGTCACTGACACCAGAACAGTTTGATACATTGATGAAGAAGGTAAATAAGACAAGAGAATTCTTTCAGGCATTATAACTAGAAAAAATCTTGCTGAGAATTGTAAATTGGGATATACTATAACTAAAGAAAGAAAAAGACAACCCGGGAATCCATTGATTTCCGGGTGTTTGTCAGTTTTATAGATTCTAGGGAAAAAGGAGAGATATCTTATGAAAGTAATCGTCGGACTGGGGAATCCGGGAAAGAAATATGACAACACAAGACACAATATTGGATTTGAAGCCCTTGATTATATTGCAGACAAAGAAGGCATAAGTATAAATACAGGGAAACACAAAGCATTGATCGGAACTGGTTATATGGGAGGAGAAAAAGTCCTTCTTGTGAAACCACAGACATTTATGAACTTAAGCGGGGAAAGTCTTCGTCCAATCATGGATTTCTATAAATTAGAGCCAGAAGATTTTATCATTATTCATGATGATATCGACCTTGATGTTGGAAGACTGCGTATCCGAAGAAAGGGAAGTGCAGGGGGACATAATGGACTGAAAAGTATCATCAGTCATTTAGGAAGTATGGATTTCCCAAGGGTGAAGATTGGTGTTGGAGAGAAACCAAAAGGATATGATCTGGCAGATTATGTATTAGGACATTTTACCAAAGAAGAACAGGCAATCTTTGCGGAACGTTTTGATGAAGTGTACGATGCAGTACAGCTGATCGTTATGGGCGACATCACAGAAGCGATGAACCGCCACAATAAGAAAAAGTAGGGATAGAAAGTGTTAGAACATATATTAAAAGACGATCCGGTATACAGACAATTAAAAGATGAGGTCGAAGATTACTGTGGCCCGGTTCTTGTATCAGGATGCACCGATACAGCCAAATGGCATTTGACCAGTCTGATCGGAAATCATAGGAAAAAGCAATTTAAGATCATCATCGTACCAGATGAGAACAAAGCAAGACAATGGGTCGAGGCAAGTCATTTCTTTGGAGAAAAGGTTCAGTATATTCCGGCAAAAGATCCATTGTTTTATACAGCCGATGTTCATGGAAATGCAATCGCAAGAGACCGTATGCTGGCGATCAAGAAGATCGTGGATGACAAATGTGGAACCTTTGTGATGACGATTGATGCTGTGATGGATCAGGTTGTTCCATTAAGTGATATCAAGAATCATAAGATGACGTTTAAAATGGGAGAGACACTGGAAGAGGCAACGATCGCAGAAGAATTTGTTGCCAGAGGCTACGAAAAAGCACCATTTGTTGAGGCTCCAGGCGAGTTTGCTGTGCGAGGAGGAATCATTGATATTTTCCCATACACACAGGAAAGCCCATATCGTATCGAACTATGGGGAGATGAAATTGATTCGATCCGAAGTTTTGATAAAGAAAGCCAAAGATCCATCGAAGAAGTCGAGACTCTGACCATTTATCCGGCATCAGAGATTATTTTAAATCAGCCGAGAATTGAACATGGTCTTCGAAATATGGAAGAAGATTATGAGAAGTTATCACAGAAGTTTAAAAAAGAAAAAAAATATGATCAGGAAGCCCGCCTAAGAAAAGAAATGGACCGTGTTCGTGAGGAATTAAGGGAACTTCATATGTTGATCGGAGTAGAAGGTTATCTCCCATATTTTTATGAAAATACAGAATGCATCTTAGATTATTTTCCAGAAGAAAGCATGATCTATATGGATGAACCAAAACATATCAGAGAACGTGCAGATGCATTTTATCTGGAATTCTCAGAGAGTATGAAAAGCCGTCTGGAAGGTGGGTATCTTCTGCCTAAACAGGCAAATACGGTGACAGATTATGAGAGTATTTTATATCAGATCGAGAAACATAAGATGCTATGTTATTCGATCTTATCTGCTGAGATCAATGATTTTAGAGTTGCTAGAACCTTATTTATGGATACAAAATCCATTCAGTCTTATAACAACAGTTTTGAGCAGTTAGTCAAAGATCTTACAAAATATCAGAGTAAGGATTATAGGATCGTTGTTGCTTCTCCATCTGTTACAAGAGCGAAACGTCTAAGCAGTGATCTGAGAGAAAATGGTTTGGTTGTGACCTATGATAAGGACTTGAAATACGGAGTGGAAGCAGGGCAGATCGTTGTCACAGCAGGAAAGCTTCTGACAGGAATTGAATATCCGGCAGCTAAATGGGTATTGATCTCAGAAGGAGACATTTTCAAAGGAAGAGAAGAAAAAAAGCGCCGAAAGAAAGAGAAGAAAAAACAAGGAGAAAAGATCCGAAGTTTTGCAGATATCAATATCGGTGATTACGTTGTTCATGAAAAACATGGAGTCGGCATTTACCGCGGTATCGAAAAGATCACAACAGATGGGGTTGAAAAGGACTACATCAGTATTGAATATCAGGGCGGTGATAATTTATTTATTTTAGCATCAGCCCTAGACCAGATCGCAAAATACGCAAGTGCAAATGCAAGAAAGCCGAAACTTCATAAATTAGGTGGAAATGAATGGAAGAAGACGAAAACACGTGTCAAAGGTCAGGTCAAAGATATTGCGGAAGAACTCGTGCAGTTATATGCACTAAGACAGGCAAAAGAAGGATATGTCTATGACAAGGACACTGTATGGCAGAAAGAGTTTGAAGAATTATTTCCATACGATGAAACGCAGGATCAGTTAAATGCGATCGATGATACGAAAAGGGATATGGAAAGCAAGAAGATCATGGACCGACTGATCTGTGGAGATGTTGGGTATGGAAAGACAGAAGTAGCGATCCGTGCAGCATTTAAGGCAGTAGACAATGGAAAACAGGTGGCGTATCTCGTACCAACCACGATCCTTGCACAGCAGCATTACAATACATTTGCACAGAGATTTCATGATTACCCGATCACCGTACGCATGATGTCTAGATTTTGTACAGCAAAAGAGCAGAAAGAGACGATCGAAGGACTCAAAAATGGAACGGTAGATGTCGTGATCGGAACGCATCGCTTATTGTCCAAAGACATGCAGTATAAGAATCTGGGACTGCTCGTAATTGATGAAGAACAGCGTTTTGGAGTGACACATAAAGAAAAGATCAAGACAATGAAAAAAGATGTCGATGTCTTATCATTATCTGCTACACCAATTCCAAGAACCCTGCATATGAGTCTGATCGGAATCCGTGACATGAGTGTATTAGAAGAACCACCGCATGACCGAAGAGCGATCCAGACATATGTTATGGAATATAATGAAGAACTGGTCAAGGAAGCGGTCTACCGCGAAATGACACGTGGCGGGCAGGTATATTATGTGTATAACCGCGTCAATAATATTGCAGAAGTGACAGCCGAATTACAGAGATTGCTTCCAGATGCGAAAGTTGCATTTGCACATGGACAGATGAAAGAACGCGAACTGGAAGAGATCATGATGGGATTTATGAACCATGAGATCGATGTATTGGTATCTACAACGATCATCGAGACAGGACTAGATATTCCGAATGTAAATACAATGATCATTCACGATGCCAACCAGCTTGGGTTGTCCCAGTTGTATCAGTTAAGAGGACGTGTCGGAAGATCGAATCGAAATGCATTTGCATTTTTGATGTACAAAAAAAACACACTGTTAAAAGAAACCGCAGAAAAACGATTACAGGCAATCCGGGAATTTACAGATCTGGGATCCGGTTATAAGATCGCAATGCGAGATCTGGAGATCCGCGGAGCAGGAAATCTTTTGGGACAGGCGCAATCCGGTCATATGGAAGCAGTTGGATACGATCTGTATTGCAAGATGCTGAATGAAGCAGTCTTGAGATTAAAAGGCGAATTAAAAGACGAAGATGAATTTGATACAACACTCGATCTTGATATCAACGCATTTATTCCATCAACGTATGTATATAATGAATATCAAAAACTGGAATTATACAAACGTATTTCATCCATTGAATCCAAAGATGAAATGGAAGATATGACAGATGAGTTGATCGACCGTTTTGGGGAAATGCCGAAAGCAGTCTACAATCTGTTATATGTTGCATATTTGAAATCATTAGCTCATCACGCTTATATGACAGATGTGAAACAAAAAGGAGAAAAAGTCTCATTTGAAATGAAACCAGATGCAGCCGTGGATGTAGAAAAAATCCCAGCGATATTAGAAGAATACAAACGTGAATTATCCTTCCAGGCAGGCAAGAATCCGACATTTGTACTGGATCTGTCAAAGACAAAGAAAGTGAAGCAGTTAGAAAAGATTGAACATTGTGTGAACTCGCTCAATTCATTGATAATCCGATAAGTTTGTGCTATAATATCGCCAGACATTAGCCTAATATAATCATAATATGAAGGAGAAAATGAAATGAAGAAATTAGCAAAGAAGTTGCTATGTTTAACTGCAGTTCTTGCGTTAACTCTTTCTTTATTTACAGGATGTAAAAGCAAGAATGAGAAGACATTATTTGAATATGCAGGACAAGAAGTAACATTCCAGGAAGCTCATGTATATGCAAGAATCATGCAGTATCAGGCAGAAGCTCAGTACGGAGCATACTTCGGAGACAGCATGTGGTCTATGCAGGTTGGAACAGACAGCAAAGGAAAGAAGATCACAATGCAGCAGTCTGTCAAAGACAGCGTTATCAACCAGTTAAAACAGATCAAAGTTTTAGCAGCACACGCAGACGACTACAACGTGAAGTTAACAAAATCTGAGAAGAAACAGATCAAAGAAAGCGTAACTGCCTTCGCAAAAGACTCAACAGGTAAGAAAGTCATGAAGAAGACAGAAGCAGATAAAGATATGATCCAGAAACTGTACGAAGAAAGCACGATCGCAAGTAAAGTTATGCAGGAGATCATCAAGAAAGCAAACGTCACAGTAACAGATGACGAAGCCAAAACTGTCAAAGTCTACAAACTTGTCTTCACAACAAAGACAACAGACAGCAAGACAGGAAAAGAAAAAGACATGACAGCTGCTGAGAAGAAAGATCAGCTAAAGAAAGCAAAATCCGCATTAAAGATGATCAAGAAAGGCCAGAGTATCAGCTCTGTAGCTAAGAAGTTCAGCGTAAACTCTGACAATGAAGAATCCTATACAAAAGGAAAAGCTGCATTAGGAACAAAATTCGAAACAGCAGCAGCAAAACTTAAGAAGAACCAGGTAAGCGGAGTCGTAGAATTAGACGATGCATACGTGATCATCAAGATGTTAAATCCAAACGACACAACAGCAGCTGCATCAAACAAATCCACACTGCTTCAGGAAAAACAGCAGGCAGCATACGAGAAAGTCTACAAGAAGTGGACAAAAGATGCTGACAAGAAGTGGGATGACAAGAAGTCTGTAGATCAGGATCTGTGGAAAGAAGTTAAGTTTAAATATAAAGCTACAACAGCATCTACAGCAGCAACAACAACTACAACAACAGCGGCGAAGAACACAACAACAGCTGCAAAGAGTAAATAATTATAAGAAATGAAAAGACCGGAGATAACGGGAATAGTTATCTCCGGTCTTTTTGACTTTCTGTGATCACACAGGCACCGAGTTGTTCATATGTATGAATGCATTTTTCTGAGATTGAAGGATTCGTAATAAGATTGCGACCTTTTCCAAGTTGACAGATGTAGATAAAATCTTTCTTCATAAGTTTGGTTTCATCTGCGAGAAAATAGATTTCAGGAACCATGTGACAGAGCAGGCGTACAATTGATGCCTCAGCCATACTTCCTAAAAAGATATTTCCTTCTTCATCAACAGCATTAACTCCAATAAAAGCACAGTCAAGCTGGAATGAATTCAGATTCGATTCGGCAATCTGACCAGTTGTAGTAAGTGAATTATGACGTATTTCTCCACCCAGAGAAATTAGATGAATATTAGGATATGAACTTAATTCGTAAGAAATATTGACTGCATCCGTAACAATATTTAAGGTGCCAGAATCTTTGAGCATTGTAGCAAACATATGGACTGTTGTTCCAGAGGCAAGGAAAATATGATGTCGATGCTGAATGTAAGGAAGAGCAGCTCTTGCAATAGATTCTTTCAATTCAATATTCTGAGTCATACGCTGATGAAAAGGAAGAGTGGTATCGTGAATCGAAAGAGAAGGAAGTGTTGCACCTCCATGTGTCCGGATCAATTTATGGTCATCCTCAAGTTCCTTTAAATCTCTTCGTGCAGTCATTGGTACGATGCCAAATATTTCACAGATTTCAGAAATCGAAATCCTTTCAAAATGAGATAAATAATCTAATATTTTTTGTTGACGTATATCTTTTTTCAACGAAATAGCTCCTTTTATATACTATATAATTATCTTTTATTATACTTTACAGAAAAGGAAAATTCAAGAAATAAGAGAATAATAAAAAGTTCTAAACGAACATTTATATAGACAAAACGAACATAAAAATGTTAATATGAAACAAATATAAGTGTTAGAAAGGATGTTTTATTATGAAATGTGTTGCAGTAGGAGATATGATGATTCCGTCCATATATTTTAGGAGGGAATTAGAAAAAAGTTCGATCATTGATGAGTTTATATGTAAATCCTGGAAAGAAAACAGTAGTAAAGATGATTTCAGGGAAGTTATCCGAAAGATAGAAACACAGGGAGCAAGTGCATTTGAGGTAGAAGGTGAGATTGCAGATCTTATGAAAAAGGCGGATGTTATTTTTGTACATCAGTGTCCAGTTAGTAGGGAAGTGATCAAAGAAGCAGAAAATCTAAAGTATATTTTATCCTGTCGCGGTGGTGTGGAAAATATCGACATGGAAGCGGCAAAAGAAAAGGGAGTGAAAGTTATTAATTGTCCAGCTCATAATGCATATGCAGTTGCAGAATATACGATTGGAATGATTTTAAATGAATTAAGAAATATCACAAGATCCTGTACAGCATTAAAGAGTGGTGAGTGGAGAGAAAAATATCAAAATTCTGAGACACTGACAGAAGTAAGAAGCCAGACGATCGGAATCATTGGATTTGGAACGATTGGTCGTCTTGTTATTGAACGTCTGAAAGGTTTTCATCCAACTATCCTTGTTCATGATCCATTTGCAGATGAAGATGAAATTCGAGAAGAAGGATGCAAACCAGTTACAAAAGAAGAACTGATCAAACAATCAGATATAATCACGATTCATGCAAGGATCAAGGCTGGTGATCCACCAATTATCGGAAAAGAGGAATTTGATCAGATGAAAGATACAGCCTATTTGATCAATACAGCAAGAGCAGTCGCAGTTGATATGAAAGAACTTTATCGTGCACTTTCAGAGCATAAGATCATGGGAGCGGCAATTGACGTATTCCCGACAGAACCCATTTCAAAAGATGAACCATTGTTGAAATTAGACAATATTACAGTGACAAATCATCAGGGAGGAGCAACCGTAGAATCATATGTGAAGGCACCAGAGATGGTTCTCGATATGTTAAAACATAGTTTAGAATAAAAAATACAATTACAAAGTATAAAAAATAGCTGCTTTAACAATTATTTTCAAAAAATTGTGAAAGAAATTGTCAGCAGACTATTTTTTTGCATTTTTTTTGAAATACTTGAAACTGTTTTTTGAAAAAGTACGATGCTATACTTTAGTTACAGATGAGGTGAACATATGAATAAGAGATCTCGAGAAATATTATCTCAGCTAATTACAAAAACAGAATATAATCAGACAATATCGATTCAAGAGTTGGCAGATACATTTAAAGTTTCAAGCCGAACCATCCGATACGATATTGATCAGATCAATGATTATCTGAAAGAAAATCATTTACAACCATTAAATCTTGGAAAAAGAGGTGTGATCAACACAGAACCAGATATCACAAAGGCAAGAGAATCTCTTTCGGAAGAAGGGTTTTATTCTTTTAAACTTTCAAGAGAAGAAAGGGTCAGTTTTGCAGTTGTATTAATGATCGGTTCTGATGATTACATTACATTATCAGAGATTGCAGATCAGCTGTTTGTAAGCAGATCAACGATCATTCAGGATCTGGAACATATCAAAAACTTTTGCAGAGAGAGACATTTATATGTACTTTCTCATTCCAATAAAGGGTTATTGCTTGAAGGAAGAGAAATCGATAAGCGAAACTTATTGCTCGATATGATTCAGTCAGGAAATAGTATTTTTAAGGTTGAGCCAATTTTTCAGCATTTAACACAGTGTCTTTCAAAGAACTTAAAGATAGATCTGGAAGATATTTCGATAATCGAGAAGATCATTAATGAAGCAGAACATATTTATGGAAGGTTTTTGACAGATCGGTCATTTGCCCAGTTAAGAAATTACTTTCAGCTTTCGCTTTACCGCTTAAGAAAATCACATTATGTGGAATATGGTGGTAAAAAGAACAGCAAATGGGAAATGGCGAAGGGAATGATCGATCAGATTCAGCAGTTTATTGTAAAAGAAATACCAGATACAGAAATATATTATGTAGCAGATGTCCTAAACCGGATGAAATACATCAAGAAAACGACTAGTAACAAAGAAATCGTTAAGATGCAGGTTATCACAAGAAATTTCATCCAGAATATATCAAAAGATATTCATATAAATCTTCAGGGGGATTACATCTTTTACGAAAATCTGATCAACCATTTGGAGTCAACGTTTTCAACGCTTGGTGATAGATTTGCAATTAATTCTGTTGTTGATGAAGTACTTCAGAGATATCCAGGAGTAAAGAAAGCCACAGAAAAGAATGTTCATGTATTGGAAGAATATGTTGGAAGAAAGTTATCAAAAGAAGAAATTGCTTATATTGTAGTTCATATTTGTGCAGCGATTGAGCGAAATAAGAATGAAACCGTAAGATATTCCGTAGTTTTAGTGTGCAGCGGAGGAATCGGTACATCTCAGTTACTTCTTGCAAGACTGGAGAAATTTTTCCACTTGGATGTGATTGACATCATTCCGGCACACGACATTGAAAATATGAATATGGAAGATGTTGATGCAGTGATCTCAACAATCTCACTTGAAGGGAAAGGAATTGAGTATATACAGGTTGATCCATTACTGACAGATGAGGATTGTATCAGAGTTGGTGAGAAATTATCAAAGATCACTCCGAAGACAACAGTGAAAGAAACTGTTTCTGAGGAAAAAACAGATTCTTTTAAATCTCTGGAAAAGATAAAAGAGATTTTAGAAGATAGGAATGATGAAGATTCATTGACTAAGATAAAAACAGTCATTGATGCATTTTTTCAGAAAAAAGAAGAAACTATGTTAAGCGATCTTCTACCAGCACAGGCAATTCAAATCGGGGTTGAATGCAGTGACTGGAAAGAAGCAATCAAAGCTTCTGCACAGTATCTTATAAAGAAAGGAGCCATCAATGAACATTATGTTGATGCTATGATCCAAAATGTCATGGAAAATGGTCCATATATTGTTGTTGCTCCAGGATTTGCACTTCCACATGAAGCATTAAATGCAGGAGCCAGCAAAGTTGGAATGAGTCTGATCAGGCTAAAGACTCCAGTTCCTTTTGGAAAGGAGGAGATGGATCCAATCGAATGGGTATGTTGTCTGAGTGCGATCAACAAAGAAACTCACTTAAAAGCGATGTTTCAATTAGTAAACCTTTTTTATAACCAGTCTTTTCGTGTGAAGATTAAAGAATGTAAGACGGGAGAAGAAATTTATAAGATTATAGAACAATTTGAGTATGAAACGAGGTAGATACAATGATTTGGGAAGACCTGAATGAAAACTTGATAGTGCCTGATCTTGAGGCAAAAAGTTCCGATGAAGTATTTGAAAAACTTGGAGGCTTATTTATAGTAGAAGGTTATTGTAAAGATACTTATATCGATGCTTTAAAAGACAGAGAAAAAGATTTTCCGACTGGAGTTAATATGGGAAGTATCGGAATCGCAATTCCTCATACTGATAAACAGCATGTGATCAAAGGTGGAGTAGCGATTGGTGTTTTGAAAGAACCAGTTCATTTCTTTCAGATGGGAACAACTGATGAACCAGTGGAAGTAAAATTAGTTTTTATGCTTGCAGTGGAAGATCCAAAAGAACATTTAGTATTTTTACAGAGAATTCTTGCAGTACTCCAGGATCAGGATGTTTTAGCTAAGATCATGAAAACTGGCGATAAAAAAAAGATTGTAGAAATCATTAAAGAAAAAGAAAGCAATTTATAAATTTTATATAAATAATTCATGCTATATTTCAGGATAACATCTTGAAAAGAAAGGAGATTTATTATGGCAGCAGTAAATATTTTATCAGTATGTGGATCAGGAACAGTAACATCATCTATGGTAGCTGCAAAGCTGAAAGAAAAGCTTGGGGAAAGAGGATACAGCGTTTCTACAACAGAAGCTCGTCCAACAGAAGCTTTAAACTTAGCAACTTCCGGAAGATTTGATATCTTAACACATACAAGCCCACTTCCAGATGGAGACTACACAATTCCAACAGTCAATGCTTTCGCATGCATTACAGGAATGGGAGAAGACCAGTTCTTTGAAGATGTCGTAGCGGCATTAAAATCCGTAGGAAAATAAAAGTGTTTTAGAGTGTATTAAAAGAGAAAAGAGAATTATATGAGTGTGTTCTTCGGAACAAAGGGAGGAACTTATGGTAGTATTAGAATTTTTGAAAGCGATCATTGATAACTTTGGATCAGCAATCGTCGTTCCATTTATCATCTTTATCATTGCATTGATCTTTAGAGTAAAACCAGCAAAAGCATTCTTATCTGCTTTGTATGCAGGTGTATCTCTGGAAGGTTTTTCACTGATCATCGGGGCATATACACCAATCATCACACCATTGGTACAAAATATGTCAAAAGTAATGTCAAATGTAACAGGTGTTGAATTAAACACATTTGACGTAGGTTGGCAGGCAACATCTGTCGTAGCATTTGCAACAAGTGCTGGTATGATCTACTTAGGACTTGGTATCGCATTGCAGACAATCTTATTCCTTGTAAAATGGACAAACATTTTCCAGCCATCTGACTTATGGAACAACTACTCATACATTGTATGGGGTGCTATGGTAATCTTCAAGACTCACAACTTTGCATTAGGTATCGCATGTATGGTTTTATTAAACTTATACAGCTTATTAATTTCAGAACTTGTAGCAAAACGTTGGTCTAAATACTATAACTATCCAAACTGTACAATCATCGCTATGCATAACGTAGAGCCAGCAATCTTTGCTATCGCAATCGACCCAATTTTAAACTTACTCGGATTAAACAAAGTTAAATTAAACCCTAAATCAATCGAAAAGAAATTAGGATTCATCGGTGAACCAATGACATTAGGATTCATCCTTGGTGGAATCATCGGTATCCTTGGAAACGTAGGAAAATTAACATCTATGGCAGGATGGGGAAGCGTATTTACAGCAGCCATCGCTACAGCAGCAATCATGGCTATCTTCCCTAAAATCGCTAGTATGTTTGCTCAGGCATTCGCACCTATCACAGAAGCAGCCAGAGTATTCATGAAGAATTCTGGAGACAGAGAATGGTACATCGCAGTAAACGATGCTGTAGGATATGGTGAACCAGCAACATTAACAAGTGGATTATTATTAATCCCAATCATGGTAGTTATCGCAACAGTACTTCCTGGTAACCAGGTACTTCCAGTTGTTGACCTTTTAGCTATCCCATACATGGTACAGGGACTTGTAGCAGTATACAAAGGAAATATGTCTAAGATCTTAGTAGCCGGTGTTATCTGGTTCAGCTTAGGATTATTAATGTGTACATACACAGCACCATTATTCACAGACGTTGCCAGAGGTGCAGGATTCGCAATTCCAGCCGGAGCAGCAATGATCACAAGTTTCAACATCCTTGGTAAACCAATGCTTGGTTTCGTATTCCTTGCATTCTTATCAGGAAACCCATTATTTATTGGAATCGCAGTTGCAGTATATGCAGTAGCATTCTTCATCTTTAAGACAAAGAATGCACAGATCGTAGCATATCTTGATCGTCAGGCAGACAAAAACGATGCAGCAAATGAGGCAGAAGGAGCGTAATAGATTATGAAAATAGATGTAAATCAGTTTTTAAAACCATGTAGTTGCGGAAGAAAACACGAGATCGTTGTCGATGATATCATCATCGACAGCGGTGCAATCAATCAGTTGCCAGAAATCTTAAAAAGACCAGCGTATGCTGATAAAAAATCATTGGTTATGATCTGTGATGAGAATACTTATGAAGCAGCTGGTAAACAAGTAGAAGCACTGGTTCCAGGACTGAAAAAGATCGTATTAGATCCTGATAATCTTCATGCTAATGAACATGGTGTAGAAGCAGCGAAAAAAGGATTGGATGAGATTGGTGATGTAGATATGATGATCGCTGTGGGATCTGGAACAGTTCATGATATTACAAGATTCCATGCATATGAGATGAAGATACCATTCTTCTCAGTACCAACAGCAGCCAGTGTCGATGGATTTGTATCTACAGTAGCAGCAATGACATGGCATGGATTTAAGAAAAGTTTTACAGCGGTATCTCCAGTTGTAGTAATTGCAGATACTGATATTTTCAAAAAAGCACCACTACGCCTGACAGCATCTGGGGTATCAGATCTTCTTGGAAAATATACTGCATTAGCAGATTGGAAGATCACACATTTGTTGACAGGAGAATACATTTGTAAAGAAATCTGTGATATGGAATATCAGGCATTAGACAGTTTGATCTCAAGTTTGGATGGACTGAAAACAGGTGACACAAAAGCATATGAAGATCTGATGTACGGATTATTATTATCAGGACTAGCTATGCAGATGACAGGAAACTCAAGACCAGCATCTGGTGCAGAACATCATATGTCTCATTTATGGGAGATGGAAGTGTTAAATGATTATATTGATTTCTATCATGGAGAGAAAGTAGGAGTTGGCCTGGTATTATCTTCTAAGATTTACCACAAAGCAGCTGACAAGATGCTTGCAGGCGAATTCAAAGTAAAGGATAAAATGCCAATCGAGGAAGATCTGATTCGTGAGAAATTCAATAAACCGGGAATGTTTGATATCATCATGGAAGAAAATACTCCAAATCTGTTAGAACAGGTTGATTCTAAGAAATTGATCGAACATAAAGAAGAAATTGCAGCAATCATTAATGAAATTCCAACAGATGAAGAATTGATTGCGATGATCAATAAAGTAGAGGGAGTAAAATCATTAGAAGATCTAGGATTTGATGAAAGTTATCAGGCTGAGACAGCAAGATTATCACCATATGTACGTGCAAGGATCACATTTATGCGTTTATTAAAATTTTATGATTTCTATGAGGAGGTCATTTCATGCTAGAAGAATTAAAACAGAAGGTTTATGAAGCAAATATGGAATTACCAGCCAAAGGTTTGATTACATATACATGGGGGAATGTCAGCGGAATTGACAGAGAAAAAGGTTTATTTGTAATCAAACCAAGTGGAGTTCCATATGAGACATTAAAACCATCAGATATGGTTGTTATGAATCTGGCTGGAGAGAAAGTCGAGGGAGAATTGAACCCATCTTCTGATACCCCAACACATCTTGAGTTATACAAAGCATATGAAGACCTTGGTGGAATCGTTCATACACATTCTCCATGGGCAACTTCATGGGCACAGGCAGGAAGAAGTATTCCTGCATATGGAACAACACATGCTGATTATTTCTATGGAGAGATTCCATGTGCAAGATCACTGACAGCCGAAGAAGTTGAAGGTGATTATGAAAAGAATACAGGATTGGTGATCATTGAAACCTTTAAAGAGAAAAATCCAATCTATGTACCAGGAGTTTTATGCACGAATCATGGACCATTTACATGGGGAAAAGATGCAGCAGAAGCTGTACATAACGCGGTAGTTCTTGAAGAAGTAGCCAAAATGGCATATCGTACAGAACATCTGAAACCAGAGGTTTCACAAGCACCACAATATCTGCAGGACAAGCACTTTTTCAGAAAACATGGAGAAAATGCATATTATGGGCAAGGGGTATAAGTAGAATTATTCTACTTTACTATAAATGTAATAATGCTTTAGAAAAAAGGTTTTTGTTCACTACAGCAAAAGCCTTTTTCTATACCTGAAAATATAAGGAGATAAAGAATGACGGTTGATAAAATAAAGGAAATTAAATGTTTTATTTTAGATATGGACGGAACAATTTATTTGGGAAATCAATTATTCGATTTTACAAAAGATTTCTTAAATAAAGTAGAAGAAACAGGAAGAAAATATTATTTCTTTACAAATAACTCATCAAAGAGTCAGCAGGCATATATTGATAAACTTGGTAACATGGGCATTCACATTGAGTCAAAACAGATGATGATCTCAAGTCATGTTATGATCAAGTATCTGAAAGAAAAACATCCAGGGGAAACTATTTATGTTGTAGGAACTCCATCGCTGATCAATGAATTTAAGACATTTAATATGCCGTTGGTAGATGAAAATCCAGATATTGTGATCTTAGGATTTGACACAACACTAACTTACGAAAAAATATCCAAAGCATGCCACTATATAAGAAATGGCTGTACATACTACGGAATCAACCCAGATTGGAATTGTCCAATGGAAGGTGGTACATTTATTCCAGACTGCGGTTCCATGGCCAAATTAGTAGAAGCTTCTACAGGAAGATTCCCGGAATTCTTTGGAAAACCATCTAAACACACACTAGATTACATCATCAAAGAAACCGGTTACAAACCAGAAGAGATAGCAATCGTTGGAGATAGACTCTATACAGACATAGCAGTCGCAGATGGAAGCGATGTTACATCAATTCTGGTATTAAGTGGGGAAAGTACTCTGGAAGATGTGGAAGCAAGTGATGTAAAACCAGATATTATTTTGGAATCATTGAAAGATATTACAGAGAAATTGTAGGTAGGCTGTCATAGATACAACTACTTAGATTTTTCAATTGTTATAATTGTTCACACTATAGACTTCTGGTATATGATAAAAAATAAATAAACGACAGGAAAAGCAGCATTGGAATTTTGCCACGTTTCCTGTCGTTTATTTATTTTTTATCATATACTCAAAGCCTACAGCTGGCCAACTACATACTCAAAAATTATGCCTGAGCCTTAGCCCACTCAGCAAATTTAGCACTTTCAACCTGAGCTTCATCCATACTAGAAGCTTTCACACCATAGTAGAATTTAATCTTAGGTTCTGTACCAGAAGGACGAACGCAAACCCAAGCTCCACCTTCAAGTTCATAGTAAAGAACGTCAGAAGCAGGAAGTCCTGTAGGTTCTACGTTGCCGCTTTCTACATCAAGAACAGTATCTTTGCTGTAATCACGGATCTTAAGAACTTTATAACCAGCGATATCTTTTAATGGGTTCTCACGTAAATTAGCAAGCATAGCTTTCATCTTATCCATACCTTCTAATCCTGGGAAGTCCATTGCTGTGATGCTGTCTACGCAGTATCCGTATTTCTCATACATGTCGATCATAACATCCCATAATGTCTTACCTTTTGTTGCATAGTAAGCAGCAGCTTCACAAAGAGCAACTGTAGCAGAAACAGCATCTTTATCTCTTGCATATGTACCGATCAGGCATCCGTAGCTTTCTTCTAATCCGAACAGATATGTACCTTTTCCAGACTGCTCAAATCCAAGGATTTCTTTACCGATCCATTTGAATCCAGTTAATACTTCGATCAGCTTCACATTGTAAGCCTTCGCGATCTCATCGACAAGGTTTGTTGTAACGATAGATTTAACAACAGCACCATCTGCTGGAAGAGATCCAGCTTTTTCTTTCTTCTGGCTTAATACATATTCACATAATAAAGAACCAGACATATTACCTGTTAAAGGAATATATTCTCCGCTCTTAGCATCTTTTACATATACACCTAAACGGTCAGCATCAGGGTCAGTAGCAAGAACAAGATCAGCATCTTTTTCTTTGGCAAGAGCAAGACCTAATGCAAATGCTTCTTTTGCTTCCGGGTTTGGATAGCTGACTGTTGGGAAGTCACCATCTGGAAGTTCCTGTTCTGGAACAACATATACATTCTTAAATCCAAGATCGTCAAGTACGCGACGTACTGGAAGATTACCTGTTCCATGGAGAGGAGTATAAACGATCTTTAATTTGGAAGCCATCTCATCGATGGAAGCCTGGTTGATCACCTGTTTTTCAACTTCTGCGATATAAGCATCATCAACTTCTTTACCGATCACTTCATATAAACCTGCAGTTACGGCATCTTCTTTAGACATTGTCTTGCAAGTTGAAATGTCAGTGATCGCATTAACTTTCGCTGTAACACCTGAAGCATGAGGATCTGTAAACTGAGCACCATCTTCCCAGTATACTTTATATCCATTGTACTGAGGTGGGTTATGGCTGGCTGTCACGTTGATACCAGCGATACAGTCTAAATGTCTTACGGCAAATGATAATTCTGGTGTTGGACGTAAGGATTCAAAGATAAATGCTTTGATTCCGTTAGCAGCAAGAGTGCGGGCTGCTTCGTCAGCGAATTCAGGAGACATATGTCTTGAATCAAATGCGATAGCAACACGTTTCTTATCTGTTCCCTGTTCTAAGATATAATCAGCTAATCCCTGAGTAGCTTTTCTTACAACATAAATATTCATACGGTTGATACCAGCACCGATGATTCCACGAAGTCCAGCAGTACCAAATGCAAGATCTGCGTAAAAACGTTCTTTGATTTCATTTTCGTCGTTCTCGATAGCTGTTAATTCTTTTTTTGTATCTTCATCAAAATAAGGATTAGAAAGCCATTCCTGATAAGTTTCTTTGTAGTTCATAAATTACTCCTCCTTTAAGTTATAAAAATGCCTTTTGTTTAATTATACCTTAAAACTCATGAAAAAACATTATAAATTTGTACATATTTTTCGAGAAAAATCGAGCGAGCTTCTTTATTGTGGATAAACTCCTCTAATTTCTCAATATATCGTGGAGAAATCCAATGTTTTTTGTGTGCCATATACTGATTCGAGATCTTCCAGAATTTTTCCGGAAATAAAAACAATCCATACAAGCATAAAAGATCATTTTTTGACAAAGGCATAAAGCGGTCATAGTTTGATAAAAAGGTTTCACAAAAGGCAAAATTATAATTATTTTTCTCAAGTGCCTTCTTTAGGAAATAATAAACATCCAGAATCGGATATCCATGGTAAAAATGTTCAAAATGAATCGTAGCAGGGGCAGAGGATGTCATGATGATATTATGGTGGTTATAAGCCCCATGACACCATCCACAGCGGGAAGGTGTGGTTTCATTTAAGATTTGGATGGAACGCTCCATCTGTTCCCAGAAGGCTTTCGTCTGTTCCAAAAATAAATATTCAAAAATCCCTTTCTTTTTGCGTTTACGTATGTAACGTGCAATACTTTTTAATTCCAAATATTTTTGCTCATAATATGTGGAAATGGATGTATATTTTCTAAGATTTTCAGATGAAAAAGAAATAGCAAGACAATGATTATGAAAGCTTGCGAGATTTTCCGCAGAAGATCTGATATCTTTTAAAGCATGAATATCACATTCCGTACCCAAATAAGTTTTTCTAAGCGCAAATGTTTCGTAATACCGGTCAAAAGTAAGAAAATATCCGTCTTTGTTTAAAATGTACTGGTCGGTTTTATAAAAATGATGGTCATGCATCGCCAAAGTCCATTCAGAAACAGCACAAAGACGTTCTTCTGATAGAGAAGTCTGGGATAAAGCATAGACATCATTTTCCCCAAAACACAAAACACAGCCTCGGCCCCGTCGGGTATGAGAGACAGAAATATCATATTGATCCAGCAGTGCCTGATATTTTTCGTTCAACATAGATCCTCCTTTATGTTCTACCTCTAATGATATGAAAATAAGGCTAGGAATATGATAGAAACTTGCCATGAAAGTATAAATAGGATATACTGAACTTATCTCAGAAAGGAGTACATGAACTATGAGAAAAAGATTTTTATTAATTTCAACAATCATCGTGCTAAGCGCATTTACATTTGCAGCTTGCGGAAAGAAGAGCCCAAGCAGCCCTGAATCAACAAACAGCGAGACGACAACAGCAGAACCTACAACAGAAGAAAACACAGAAAAAGATACGACAGAAGAAGAAAAACCAGTTGCAACAGCAACATCAGAAGAAAGCACAAAAGAACAGACAAAGACAACAACAGCAACAAAGAAAGATGAACAGGCAAAACCAAAGAGTGCAACAGGTACTTATAATGGATTTGCAGACACAAGTTCTGTAGAGATTGAGATGTCTGACGGAAGTTACCAGACATTTATGGTGAATGATGAAGACCTTGTGAATAAATTAAATGATATGGACGAAGGAACTAAGATTACATTCACATATGGAGCCGTGGAAGGACAGGCGAATATGGAGATTCTTTCTATTGAATAATTTGAAAGATGTATCTAGTCTTTTATGTATGTAGACAAAGAAGAAACAGATTCAACATGGATCATATGCCGAAGGTATTCGGGGTATTTATGTTGGGTCTGTTTTTCTTAAGGTCCACAGGGATTTTTATGAAGTTGGTTGTGGATATTTAACGGGGAGGACAATTATATGAAAAAAATAAAGTACATCACAGCATTTTGTATGATGATATGCATAATCGTGCAACTAAATACGAATGTCTCAGCAAATGAAAATAATATATGTTATGTTGCTCACAGAGGATATACGAAATATGCACCAGAGAATTCAATTCCTGCATTCGAAGCCGCAGGAAAAGAAGGTTTTCAAGCAGTTGAGTGTGACATTCATGAAACTGCTAAGGATAAAAAGGGGAAACGTAGATTTGTGATCATGCATGATCAAACATTAAATCGTATGTGTGGATTATCTGGAAAAAATGTATATCAAAAGAAATTAACATATCAAAAGATTCGAAGCAAATATCATATCAAGACAGGAAACAATATTGAATCATATACAAAAAAACAATTAAGGATACCATCTCTTGAGGAATATTTAAGTATTTGCAAAAGATATCATATGAAGCCTGTGATCGAGATCAAACAAAAGATGAAAAAAGATACGATCAAACGACTGTATCAAAGTCTAAAAAAAGCAAAAATGCAAAATCAGGCAGTCGTTACTTGTAAATACAAACAACAGCTTACTTATATGAGAAAATACACACGTAAAATGCCATTAGAATATGTTAGACATGATTTTACTCAGAATGATCTCTCATGGATGAAGAAATATCATATTAATGTAAGTATTAATAAAAATATCTTGTCGGATGATATGATCCAGTTATTTGAAACAAATAACATAAAGATTAATATCTGGACAATTAATAATAAAGATCAATTATATAATTTTACTAACAAAGGAATAAAAATTGTAACAAGTGATGATGTTCTGTGGAAAGAGTAAATACAAAGAAATTTTGACGAAAAATTAGTTGTATGTTAGATAATTCACATAACAGATTACGAATCGAAAAGGATAACGACTGTACATAAAACATGTATATCGTTATCCTTTTTATTTGTGTCTTAAGTTCCCCAGGGACATTAAGAAATCACAAGCTCCTGTAGGTAAAAAAATATGCGTTGTTGAAAGAAAATATGTTATGATGAAAGAAAAACAGAATGGAGATTAATATGACAAAGATTAAATTAACAGATAACCTTTGCTTATCTCAGATCATCCGAGGTTTTTGGAGACTGGATACTTGGGAATTATCAACGGATGAACTTATTGATAACATGAAATCAAGCATAGACTTAGGTGTAACATCTTTTGATGCAGCAGAGATTTATGCAGATACTCTATGTGAATCTCAGATAGGTGAAGCATTTGCCAAAGATCCGGCATTAAGGGGAAAAGTAGAGCTGATTTCAAAAACAGGAATTTACAAACAAGAAATTAATGGAGAATCATTTGGGTATTATAATACAACTTATGATAGAATCGTACGATCCTGTAAAGAAAGTCTTCAGAGATTACATACAGATTATCTTGACCTATATTTAATTCACAGAGAAGACCCTCTTTTAGATCCATGGGAGGCAGGCAGAGCAATGCTGGATCTGAAGAAAGAAGGGCTGATCAAAGAAATCGGAGTGTCAAATTTTGATCCATTTAAATTTGATGCAATGAATAAAGCGGTTGACGGAGCACTTGTAATGAATCAGATTGAATGGAACCCAGTATGTTTTGAACATTTCAATTCTGGAATGATGGATTATCTGACAGTTAATAAAATTCATCCAATGATATGGTCACCACTTGCAGGAGGAAGATTATTTCAAGAAGATGATCTACAATGTAAGAAAGCAATGGATAAGATCAAAGAAATCGCTGAGAGACATAACTGTGAACCAGATACGATCGTGTATGCATGGATCATGTATCATCCAGTACAGGCAATGCCGATCGTTGGAAGCAGAAAGGTTGAGAGGATTGAATCTGCAGTGAAAGCAATGGATGTTAAATTAGAGCATTATGAATGGTACGAGATTTATGCAGCAAGCGGACAGCAGCAGATAAGATAATGAATAAAATGAATGAAAATAGAAAAATCGTGTTAGATACTTTAAATGAGCAGAACATCGAATATGAAATGTTTGAACATCAAGCGGTATACACAGTCGATGAAATCGAAGACTCTGACCTGTGGAATCATGAGAATGGAATAGGGGCTAAGAATTTATTTTTACGAGATGGAAGCGGAAAGCATCAATTTCTTGTGATCATTCGGGAAGATAAGCAGGCAGACCTTAAGAAAGTAAGAGATGAGATTGGAAGTTCCAGACTAAGTTTTGCCTCAGCTGAGCGTCTAATGAAATATTTAAATATTGAACCCGGATCTGTTTCGCCGTTAGGCGTTTTGAACGATCAGGAATGTGTGGTTCCGGTATTCTTTGACGAAGATCTGAAAGAATATGAATACATTGCGGTCCATCCAAATGATAATACAGCAACAATCTGGATGAAACTTGCTGATCTTGTGGATGTCATAAAGTTGCATGGAAATCAAGTGAAATTTATCAATGTGGAATAAAATTCATGAATAAGAAAAAGAACACAAGATTCTTTGATTTTTTGAGAATTGAGGACTATAATGTAGCCAATATAAAGAGTCAAAAGAATAAAGAGAAAGAAGGCAACGAACAAGATGAGTTATTATAGTGTGAATTTACCAAGTTATACGATCGGAGAGGGATGTTATAAAGAGATTCCGCATACAACAAGATTTTATGGAAAAACAGCTGTTGTGATCGGTGGAAAGATCGCGATGTCTAAAGCAAAAGATAAGATCTTAGAAGGAATTAAAGATTCCGATGTAGAAATCCTTGATTTTATCTGGTACGGTGGTGATTCTACCTATGAAAATGGTAACGCATTGATTGACATGGACGTTGTCAAGAAAGCAGACATGATCTTCGCAGTCGGTGGAGGACGTGCCTGTGATACATGTAAATATGTAGCAAATGAAATGGATAAACCATTATTCTGCTTCCCAACCGTAGCATCAAACTGTGCATCTGTCACAGCAATCTCTGTAATTTATAATCCAGATGGATCATTCAGAGAATATTACTATCCAAAGAATGCAAACCATACATTCATTGAATCATCCATCATCGCTGATTCACCAGAAGAATTATTATGGGCAGGAATCGGAGATGCATTAAGCAAAGAATGTGAAGCAGTATTTGCATCCAAAGAAGACGAATTATCCCATACACCAATGATGGGAGTACAGCTAAGCAAGATCTGTACTACACCACTTGTTGAATATGGAAAGAAAGCATTAGACGACTTAAGAGCGAATAAAGTATCTTATGAATTAGAACAGGTAGCGTTAGACATCATCATCAGTACAGGATTAGTATCTAACATGGTAAGTGCAGCACCAAAATATTACTATAACTCAAGCCTTGCACACTGTGTATATTACGGATCAACCGTTACAAAAGGCGGAGAAAAACATTTACATGGAGAAATCGTATCATTAGGTGTGCTATGCCTGTTAACATTCGGAAAAGAATACGAAGAAAGAGAACGAATCGCAAAATTCAACCTAAGTATGGGGCTGCCGGTATGCTTTGAAGACATTGAGATCACAGAAGATGATTTCGATGCAATGGCAGAGAAAGCAATGACCACTACAGAATGGGACTTCAAACCTGAGAATGCTGGGGTTACGAAGGAAAGCTTTATTCAGTGTATGAAAGAAACAGATGAATATGGTAGAAGTATAAAATTTTAATTTACATAACGGAAATGTATCGAGTATTCATAAAAACATAAAAAAAGATAGAGGTACGAA
>OGZW01000015.1_pt1 | contig 94348 bp, 67 predicted proteins | sample 1577001 | NCBI WGS metagenome assembly OGZW01 (sample SAMEA3541519, study PRJEB24748) | human gut metagenome | biome: human gut; feature: human-associated habitat; material: faeces | place: China | collected 2012 | reverse complement strand
CATTCCAGAGGAGGAACGCATCACGGCAAAAGGCAAGCACGCACCGATTCCCGTAACAAATATGCTCTCGTCTAAAATTCTGTAATCCATATCATAGTCCTGCATATACTGTTTTATCGCCGTTTCGTGTGCCGAAATCGCGTCAACATACCCTTTTCCCAAGTATGTGTATATCTGCTCCCTGTCCTCTACGCTGAACACCTCTTTTACTTCGGGAATTTTACTGTCGGTACGGTTTAGAAAAATTTCCTCAGGCTTTGTAGTGGATTGAACCGCAATAATTTTACCTTCAAGGTCACTCAAAGAATATATATTACTGCTTTTATTGACCGCCACCACTTGTCGGCTGACCATATATGGTTTTGTCCACTTATAATCGTTCTCACGTCCTTTGATTGAAAAACAGCCCCAAATACAATCTATATCGCCGTTTTCAACTAAATTCTTTTTATCTTCCCATTCAATATTTACAAATTCGACACGGTAGCCCAATCTTTTAAAAGCCTCGGTAGCAATATCAACATCAATACCTGTCGGCTTTCCGTTCTCGTCTATATAATTGAAAGGCGGATAATTGTCGCTGCCTACCACAATTTTAGGTGCATTTTTGCCGATTTCTTTTTCTGTATCCTGCTTTTTATCACAGCCGCATAACATACAACCTATAAGACAGACGATTATTAATGATATGATTGACCTTTTGCCCCCCATTTTTACCTCCCTTAATCGCATAGAATATCCAAATAGTTTTAGTTAATTAATATTATACCTGTTTTGACATAAAAAGTCAATATCTTTATTCTTCTGTAACCACTCCATCTACACCGTTTTCAATTAAATAGTCATTACATTCCCAAATACTCTTGTTTGCTCTTATACACGTCATAATTATATAATCCCGTTTAAATCTCGGATACAATGCACAAAGTCCTGCCAAACGTAATAGCAGTTGAGTTTCGTCTTCGGTAAACGATAAGCCGAATGCAAATTGCAAAAGTTTATCTCGTGACGGTTTCTTTATCTGCCCGATACGCAGTTTGTTTATGTAATTAGGCTCTAAATTACTCAAATCCGCAATCTGTGCCGTTGTTATACGTTTTTCATTTATCATTTTCACAATAAAGTCCGTTAATGTGTAATCAACAAAATACGGTTTGGTATCTCCGTCAAATTCAAAAAGTTCACTTTCACCGTTTGACATTTTCCTCGTATCCACCGATACCCGCTCGCCTAATTTTGTTGTCCTAAACCCCATTTTTCTCGCTCCTTTCGCTGTTTATTTTCATTATATATTAGTTAAATTTTGCTGTCAAGAATAACGCACTTTATAAAAATTTTAAAAATTCTTTAGATTTATATGCTATCAGATTTTACATTTGTATGATAAAATCATCTTATAAAACATAGAAATGAATTTTAGAAAGAAGTGTGATTTTATGATACAGACAGTTGATTTTCTGATTTTGGACTTAATCCAAAATAAATTACGTTGTAAATTCTTAGATTCGTTAATGATAAAATGCTCATCACTCGGTGACGGAGGTATAATCTGGATAGCAATATCATTTCTATTAATCTGTTATAAAAAATACCGACAAGCAGGTGTCCTCATACTTGTCGTTCTTATTATGGGCGTGTTAATCGGCAACTGTTTACTTAAAAACATTATCTGCCGTCCTCGTCCTTGTTGGATAAACCGTGCGGTATCGCTTTTAATTCCGATACCGTACGACTATTCATTTCCGTCTTGCCATACTATGTCATCATTCATTGCCGCAGCCGTTTTGTTGCACACCGATATAATGTTTGCGTATCCCGCATTTTTGTTGGCAAGTGTCATTGCGTTTTCAAGATTATATCTGTACGTTCACTATCCGTACGATATTATCGGCGGAATTGCGTTAGGTACAATTATCGCACACTTCGTATGCTTATTATAGCACGATTTCAAACAATTTCACACCGTGCGGCGGAACAGTTGAAATGATTGTATTATCGTTTAGTTCTGCCTTTTTATTTTCCCATACTTCGGTTATTTTTACATTCTCGTTCGGCATAATACCCACGAACGCCAAATCGGTTTTTGCGGTAATTTCTTCTTCACCGATATTGAATTGAGCAACGTAATATTTACCGTCTTTTCCGTTTGCCGCCCAAACGATTTCATTGCCTTTTCTGTAAACCTCTCTGCCGGCATAACCGTTTTGGTCGATTTCGATAATCGTTTTGTTTGTCATAAGTGACAGCGTAAATTCATCGTTATACACCATATCGCCGCCAAACATCAACGGTGAACGGAATATACTCCAAAGAGTCATCATCATTCGTTGTTCGTCACGCGTGAAATTAGTCATTCTGTCACCGCCATGCGAACGAATACCTATTCTGCCGAGCGGCAGCATATCGCAGTCGGGATAACCGCCGTCACACACATACGGAAACCAATTACGGCAATAGTCAAACATCTTTTTAAGCTGTTCCCAACCGTCCCAAAAATCGTCTGTCATTCGCCACATATGTGCATATTCATTAAGGTGTTTCGCCTCTTTAAGCGGTGCTTCACCGGGTGAAAGCGATAAAATTATATCACGGCCGCTTGCCTGTATCGCATTTTGTACACCCTCAATTTCCGACTTGTGATACGGTCTTGCAATATCGTCTACCTTTATAAAATCAACACCCCATTCGGCGTACATTTTGATTATCGAATTATAATATTCCTGTGCACCGTCACGGTTCATATCAACACCGCACATATCGCCGTTCCAATCACATACACTTCCGAAATCGGCTATTTCCGCCGCCGTATGAGTTGTACCCAAAATCTTTGTGTTCTGTCTTACCGCCTGTTTCGGAATACCTCTTAAAATATGTATACCGAATTTCAATCCAAGACTGTGTATATAATCGGCAAGCGGTTTAAAACCCTTTCCGCCCTCTGCCGACGGAAAACGATTTACCGCAGGCATAAGACGTGAATACTCATCCATTATAAGCGGTGCGTCTTTGTTGTAATCCGCACTTTTTGCGTTCGGCTCAAACCACTGTATGTCAACAACCACATACTCCCAACCGAACTCCTTTAAATTTTTCGCCATATACTCCGCATTGCGTCTTACTTCCTCCTCCGTAACGCTCGCACCGTAACAATCCCAACTGTTCCACCCCATAGGCGGCTTTGTCAATTTTGCTTTCATAATACCATAATCCTTTCCGAATAAATAATTAATTTAATTATACCATTTATTTAAAGTAAATCAAGAATTGTTTCATTTTGAAAGTGAAACTATTTTGATATTTATTGCTCTGAAATATGATATTGCTATTGAAAATTTGATTATCATAATATACAATCAAAATATCGAAAAACATTTTGAAAGGAGCGGAAAATTTATGGAGGTATTACAGTCAAACACTGCCGACAACATTTATTTTTGGATTGAGGACAGAGATCAAGGCAACGTCAATCCGATATACGAATCGCACGGTGCGTATGAAATTTATATTGTCTGCAACGGTGAACGGCGTATGTATTTAGGTAACGTGCTTTACAAAGTCGGCACAGGTGACGCGCTTATGATTCCTGCCTCAACTCCGCACAGAAGTTTCGGAGACGGTGCTTTTTCGGGAATATGTATAGAATTTTCGGACGCATACATAAAAGAGCATTTTACTAAATCGCAATACTACAAAATAACGGAATGTTTCAAAACTCCGCTTATATCGCTCCCTCCCGACTTACTCCCGATTATCCGCACATATTCGCTCACTGCTTACAACAACGTTGATATGCGTAACGACTGTATGCTTGCAATAGTTGACATATTGTACAAGCACATTCCTTTCAGCAATCCGAATGCCAAACGCACATTCGATTCCGATTTGTCAACAATCGGAAATTACATACAGAAAAACTACCTTGAAATCAAAGGACTTGACGCTCTTTCGGAGCATTTCGGTATAACAAAAAGTCATCTTTGCCGTGTATTCAAAGAACACACAGGCATTACGATTACTCACTATATAAATGCGCTCAAAATTCAACGCGCATGTCTGCTTTTATGCGAGTCAAAAATTCCGATACACGACATTTATAAAATGTGCGGTTACGACAACAGTCAGTATTTTAACCGCGTATTTAAGAAAATAAAAGAAGTCACTCCTAATCAATTCAGGCAACAAAGCCGTGCGATAAAGATGTGGAAATATTAATAAAAAACAGAAAGGATTAATTTTATGAAAGAATTGATAAACGCAAACGATAAATACAAAATGAATTGGATTGAGGGAAACACCGAGTGGGGTACGGTTAAATGCCCTAAAGGCATTTCCGTAAAAAAGACTTCCTCTCAATCAGGCGATATAATCACAGAGCGATACACGTTCACGAACACCACCGACAAGGACATTTTTACGTCACTGAAAGATATTTCGATATACACACCTTTTAATGATGATTACACCTGCGGTGCTAAAGCGTGTATGACGACAAAATGTCACACACATATTTGGTGTGGCGAAAATATTTCGTATGTTATGTGTCTTAGAATGGGTGGCGAAGCTCCACACCTCGGACTTGTGCTGACCGATGGAAGTCTTTCAGGTTACAGTGTCGAGCGTGATTTTAAAAAAATCAGCAACGACAGAGGTGATTTTATTCTTCACCCGTCACCTGTCGCACTTGTGCCGAATGAAAGTTTTACGATTGAATGGAAATTATTTTGGCATAACGGCAAGAACGATTTTTACAGCAAAGTTAATCAACTATGCAATCGCTTTATCAATGTTTCGGCTGAAAATTTCGTACTGTTCAGCGGTGAAAATATCAATATAATCGTTTCACCTAACTTTGATTTTTCTGAGGTGCAAATCAGAGAAAATAACAAATCTGTTGACTACAAAATCGAAAACAATAAAATTGTCATTTCAACAAAAGCCGATAAACCAAGAAAGTATTCATATTCGATAAATATTGACGATGTTGTTACTCACTGCAACATTTTGGTCTTGCCTTGTCTTGATGAACTTGCTAAAAACAGATGTCATTTTATCGCTGAAAATCAGCAATACAACAATCCGAAAAGCAAGCTTGACGGTGCATATCTTATCTATGACAATGAGGAAAAGCATATATATTATAATCGTGAATACGACTTTAACGGAGGTCGTGAGCGTGTCGGTATGGGAGTGCTTATTGCAAAATATCTGCAAAATCACGATGACGAAGTGCTTTTAAATAGTCTTAAAAAGTACATAAAATACGTCCAAAACAACCTTGTTTGCATCGAAACAGGCGAGGTGTTCAATGACTACAATTACGATAATTCCTTTACCCGCCTTTACAATTATCCGTGGTTCAGCTTGTTTTATATTGAACTTTACAAATTGTTTGGGGACAAAAATATGCTTAAAATTGCGTATAAGATTATGTTGTTTTTTTACAATCAAGGCGGTGAGCATTTTTATGCTATTGAAGTGCCGATTGTAAAACTTGTTGAGTATTTAAGAGAAAGCGGTATGACTGATATGGCGGATAATATGATTGCGTGGTTTAAAAAACATGCCGATTATATCGCCGAAACAGCACTTGATTATCCCGCACACGAAGTAAATTATGAGCAGAGCATAGTCGCACCGGCGACGAACATTTTACTTCAAACATATATTGTTACAAATGAGAATAAGTATCTTGACGCTGCAAAAATTCAACTTGATGTACTCGAACTTTTTAACGGCTTACAGCCTGACTGTCATTTGTATGAAACCGCCATACGTCATTGGGACGGTTATTGGTTCGGCAAATGTCGACTGTACGGCGATACTTTTCCACATTATTGGAGTGCACTTACCGGTAATGCGTATAGCGATTACGGCGATATTATAGGCTCAAACGAGTATAAAAAAAGAGCGGATTATTCTCACCGCTCCGTGCTTAGTCTACTGAACTCCGACGGTACCGCCACTTGTGCATACGTCTACCCTACCTCGATAAACGGTATATCCGCAAACTACGCCGACCCATATGCAAACGATCAAGATTGGGGATTGTATTTTAACATAAAATAGTAAAAAGCTATGGCTAAGAGTATTCTTCAAGTGTTGTGTAAATACAAAACTTGAAGAATACTCTTATTAATTGGTATAATTTCCGACCAACATAATTCAGCTCCGCATTAATGGAGCTGAATTTTCTGTTTCTTGATTTTTAAATTCTGTCAATGTCGATTACAAATATGATAACCGTAATCAAAAATATCAAGCAATTTCAAATCTTCATCAGATACGATACTTTTGGTTTTCGTAAGCTGTATATCAGTCATTCTGTCGATTCTGTAATATGCCAACTCTCCATTTTCTATCGAAATCAAATAAAACAGATTTTTGTCAATAAACTTTATAATTTTAACGGGCGGTATTTCTTTATTTACCCCCCTGCTTTGAATTATACCGAATCTCTACATTAACATTCTTATTCATCGCTTTTTGTATGATAATAACTTTACCGCAAATACCAACATCGTCTGCATACAGACGTTTTATTTTTATATCATAATTGCTATCTTTTTTGTGTAATACACTTGTTTTTGTTGCTTTTTTTGTTAGAAACATGCAGCAAAAAAGTGAATAGTTATATCCCAAAAAAAAGGCTAATCTTGTCAAAATAAACATTGACAAATATTTAACACAGGCGTATAATTTAATCTTGGAGAGTAGTATGACAATTTTTAGACATTTAATTTTACAGCTTGGGAATAGAATTGCCATGTAAAAAAAACGGAGGAAAAATTTTTATGAATTCAAATGATTGTTTGGAAAAACAGCCATTATGCGACGAAATGCTTACAAAAATGGACGCATGGTGGAGAGCTGCGAACTATCTTGCGGCAGGTCAACTTTACTTACTTGACAACCCTCTTTTGAGAGAGCCTCTTAAAAGAGAACACGTAAAGCACAAAATAGTAGGCCACTGGGGTACAGTGCCGGGTCAAAACTTTGTTTACACTCACTTAAACAGAGTTATTAAGCGTTACGATCTTGATATGATTTACATTTCAGGTCCGGGACACGGCGGTAACTTTATGGTGGCAAATACATATATGGAAGGCTCTTATTCGGAAGTATATCCGAACGTAAGCCAAGATACAGAGGGTATGAAAAAACTGTTTAAGCAGTTCTCATTCCCGGGCGGTATTTCAAGCCACGTTGCACCCGAAACACCGGGTTCAATCAACGAAGGCGGTGAGCTTGGTTACTCACTTGCACACGCATTCGGTTCGGTATTTGATAATCCCGATCTTATCACTGCTTGTGTTGTCGGTGACGGTGAGGCCGAAACAGGTCCTCTTGCAACAGCATGGCAATCAAACAAATTTCTAAACCCAATAAATGACGGTGCGGTATTACCTATACTTCACTTAAACGGATATAAAATTTCAAACCCAACAATTTTCTCACGTATATCGCACGAAGAAATCGAATCATTCTTCAAGGGATGTGGTTGGGAACCGTACTTTGTTGAGGGCGACGACCCTATGACAATGCACAAATTGATGGCAGAAACTATGGATACAGTAATCGAAAAGATTAAGGCAATCCAAAAGAATGCCCGTGAAAATAATGACGCGTCACGTCCAAAGTGGCCTATGATTGTTCTTCGTACACCAAAGGGTTGGACAGGTCCAAAGGTTGTTGACGGAAACAAAATCGAAGGTACATTCAGAGCACACCAAGTACCTATGGATATGTCAAAGCCGGAACATCTTGACCAACTAAAAGAATGGATGTTAAGCTACAAACCCGAAGAATTATTCGACGAAAACGGCAGACTTGTTCCTGAAATCGCCGCACTTGCTCCTGAGGGCAATCACAGAATGGGCGCTAACCCACACGCAAACGGCGGTTTGCTTTTAAGAGATTTACGTATGCCTGATTTCAGAGATTATGCATTTGACGTACCGTTCCCTGGTTCTGTCGAGGGACAGGATATGATTGAACTTGGCGGATTTGTTCGTGACATATTCAAGTTAAACAAGGAAAGCAAAAATTTCCGTATATTCGGTCCTGACGAAACTATGTCAAACAGACTTGGCAAAGTATTTGAAGAAACAAACCGTGACTGGAACGGTGAAAAATATGATAATGACGAATTTCTTGCAACAGACGGCAGAGTTATGGACTCAATGCTTTCGGAACATATGTGTGAAGGTTGGCTTGAGGGCTATATTTTGACAGGTCGTCACGGTTTTTTTGCAAGTTACGAGGCATTTATCAGAATAATCGATTCAATGGCTGCACAGCATGCTAAATGGTTAAAGGTTACATCAGAACTTCCATGGCGTCAAAAGATTGCGTCGCTAAACCTTATCTTATCATCAAACGTATGGCAGCAAGACCATAACGGTTTTACACACCAGGACCCGGGATTCCTTGACCATATTTCAAATAAGAAAGCAGACGTTGCAAGAATTTATCTTCCGCCGGATGCCAACTGCTTGCTATCATGCTTTGACCACTGTATCAGAAGTAAGAACTATGTAAACGTTCTTGTAACATCAAAGCATCCACGTCCGCAATGGCTTACAATGGAACAGGCTGTTAAGCACTGTACACAAGGTATCGGTATTTGGGATTGGGCATCAAACGATAAAGGTTGTGAACCTGATGTTGTACTTGCTTGCTGCGGTGATACACCGACACTTGAAATTCTTGCGGCAGCTACAATTCTTCATAAGAATATGCCTGATTTAAAAATTCGTGTTGTAAACGTAGTTGACCTTATGAAACTTCAGCCACAGTCTGAACACCCTCACGGTCTTAGCGACGTTGAATACGATTCAATCTTTACAAAAGATAAGCCGATTATATTCGCGTTCCACGGTTACAGAAAACTTGTACACGAACTTACATATAACAGACATAACAGAAATCTTCACGTTTTCGGTTATATGGAAGAGGGTACAATCACTACTCCGTTCGATATGCGTGTTCAAAACGAAATCGACCGTTTCCACCTTGTTAAGGCAACTGTTGAAAGCTTGCCTCAGCTTGGCAATAAGGGTGCATACCTAAATCAACTTATGTGCGATAAACTTGTTGAACATAAGCAATACATTGCCGAATACGGTCAGGACTTGCCTGAAGTTCGTAATTGGAAATGGGAATCAATTAACGACTAATATTATAATACCGACTTCAATAATGAAGTCGGTATTTTTTATAATGTTGATTTAATATGTTATTTGTGATATACTGATTAATATTAAATAAGAGAGGAGTTTTCAATATGAATCAAATTTTATTACAAGAAACAGAAAAAGTTTTAAACAATGCGATTGCGTCAGTTGAAATAGAAGGTTACAAACTTTCTGATGATGAAAAAGAACTTTGTATGGAAGTTTTAAACGGAAAACTCACAAAAGATGACTTTATAAAAATAATGCTTGAAAGGTGTACAGTATAATGCCTGAATATTCTTTAAATCCGTTGCAGGATGATTGTTATGAAAACAGCACTGTACTGAAAAATAAATTTAATATACACGATGCTGAAAAACTTGATATTATGGAACGTAGCATCACGAGTATGCTCATAGCAAAGGCAATGATAGAAATACCGTTTGAAAATGTTGATTTTGAATTTTATAAAAATTTGCACAAATATGTTTTTGGAGATATTTATGAATGGGCAGGTACAATTCGTACGGTAGATATGAGTAAAAAAGGTACAAGATTTTGTCCTGCCGATAAAATTGAGGAACGTGGTCAGAGAATTTTCCAAAAAATTATAAACTTAAATTTCTTGGGGAATATCAAGGAAGATGAATTTATAGTTGAGTTTACGGATTTATACTGTGATTTGAACTATTTACATCCGTTCAGAGAAGGCAACGGACGTATACAAAGACTATTTTTGTCAATGCTTGTAAATTCATTAGGAAAAAGTTTGAACTTTTCACAAATTGATGCAGATTATTTAATGATAGCAACTATCAAATCGGTTAGTGGTGATATATTTATGTTAAGAGATATTTTTAGAGAATATATTACACAAAATTAAATCAAAAAGCGATTACTGATATGCACCCCAAAAGTTAGACACTTTTGGAGGTGCATATTTTTATGCAAAATTGCATAAAAGTTCAAAAGACGGCGATAAATGCAGTTATAAATGTTGACTTTTTTCGTATAATATTATACAATAAAGTAGCGAAAAAAATTTTAAATTCCATAAAAAGGATTAATTTTACAAAAGCACTTAGCCTAAATTGGTATATTTTGTTATTGTTTAGTTTGATATTATAATGAGGAGGTAAATTAATGGATTCAAATATAAAATTGACAACTAAACAGGCTGAAGAAAAAATGAAAATTTACAGAGAAGTTTTTGATGTTGTACGAATTATAAAATCCACAGATATTCGCAGAATGAAATGCGGTCAAGAACCGGAACTTAATGAGAATATGTGCAGATGTTATGATTTTTGGAACAAGGACAAGCAATGTGAAAACTGTGTGTCCGAAAAAGCTTTGACCCAAAAAAAGCAATATACAAAGCTTGAATGTTTAGAAAATGATGTATATCAAATAATTGCAAAGTATTTGGAGATTGACGGAGTACCTTGCGTTATGGAAATGATACACCGTCTCGACAATGAAAATCTTATAGATAACGATGGCAGAAGAATTCTAATGAATAACTTAACCGGTTACAAAAACGAACTTTATCGCGACCCTCTGACAGGTGTTTACAACAGACGTTATTATGAAGATAATATTAAAGATTTGAATGAAAATGCCGGTGTCGCAATGATTGATTTAGACGATTTCAAACTTTATAATGATTTCTACGGTCACAACGCAGGAGATATGGCACTTGAAACGATCGTCAGCGCAATCAAAAAATGTATAAGAAGTTCAGATAAGATTATTCGTCTTGGCGGAGATGAATTTTTACTTGTGCTCCCGGGTATACATACCAATATCTTTAATAAAAAACTTCAACAGATACGAACAAGAATCAAAGAGGCTAAGGTTGACGGATATTCAAAAATACGTTTGTCTGTCAGCATAGGCGGAGTTATGACTCATAACGAAACGATTGAATCGGCTATGTACCGTGCCGATAAGTTGATGTTGCAGGCAAAAAGCCAACAAAAAGGTATGGTTGTAACCGAAGAAAATGAGTTTGGCGTCATTGACAATGAATCAGAAGTAAAAGACCGACAACGCGTGCTTGTGGTTGACGATTCATATATGAACAGAATGATTTTGACGGAAATACTGAAATCGGATTATGAGATCATCAATGCGGCAAGCGGCGAAGAATGTCTTGAAATAATCGAAAAGTACGGCACCGGTATAGATATTATTTTGCTTGATATTGTTATGCCGGGTATGGACGGTTTTGAAGTGCTTAATTATATGAATAACAATAATTGGATTGAAGATATTCCTGTAATTCTGATTTCAAGCGAAGATTCTAATCAATATATAAGACGCGCATATGAAATGGGTGTGTCGGATTATATAAGCAGACCGTTTGACGCAAAGATTGTTTATCAGCGTGTTTTAAACACTATAAAATTGTACGCTAAACAAAGACGGCTTATAAATTTGATAACCGATCAAGTTTATGAAAAAGAGAAAAACAATAAAATGATGATAGGCATACTGAGCCAAATCGTTGAATTCAGAAACAGTAAGAGCGGTATGCACGTCAGAAATATAAGCACACTGACCGGAATGCTTTTGGAAAAAATTGTTCAAAAAACGGATAAGTATTATCTTTCATGGTCAAAACGTTTTTATATAACAAATGGTTCGGTACTTCATGATATAGGAAAAATCGGTATTCCGGAAGAAATATTGAATAAACCCGGCAAGTTTACAAAAGAAGAATATGAGATTATGAAAGAACATACCGTGATAGGTGAGAAAATGCTGAAAAATCTTGAATTGTATCAAGACGAACCGTTGGTAAAAACGGCTTGTGAGATAGTCCGTTGGCATCACGAACGATATGACGGTAAGGGTTATCCCGACGGCTTGAAGGGTGATGAAATTCCTATATCGGCTCAAATTGTTTCAATAGCAGATGTATATGACGAACTTGTGAGTGAGCGTGTATATAAGAAAGCATTTTCACATGAAAAGGCTATGGAAATGATTTTAAACGGCGAATGTGGTGCATTTAATCCATTGCTTTTGGAATGTTTGGTTGAAATTCAAGACAGAATAAAAACCGAACTTGACGGCAGTGGTTCTGTGAAAAAGGAAACGTATAAAAAAACCATTCAGGAAATAGAACGAGATATGAACATTAATACATTATAAAACAAAGGAGAAAAACAGATGACATTAAAAGAGTTTTATGAGCAAATTGATTCAGATTATAAAGACGTTATCAAAAGACTTTGTGATGAAGATATGATTAAAAAGTTTGTTTTTAAGTTCCCTGAAGATCCATCTTTTAATGATTTGAAAGACGGCTTAAAAAAAAATGACGCTGAAAAGGCTTTTTGTGCAGTACATACGCTAAAAGGTGTTTGCTCAAATTTGGGCTTTGAAAGACTGTATGAGGCAAGCTATAAACTTACAGAAAAACTCAGAAGCAGGGTCATTGATAATTGTGACGAATTGTATAATGCAGTTGAAAGACTGTATACGGATCTGATTGCAAAAATCAAAGAAATTGATTAATTTAAAATACCGACTTCAAACAGAAGTCGGTATTCTTTGTCATACGGAATCTATATTAAAAGCCCAGCACAGGCTGGAGCTGTCTGCCCTCAAAGGCGGCGATTGCCGCGTCGGGTAATTTTTCAAAGTCGGCTACAAGTGAGTTCGGCTTTTTTATGTAGTCATCTTGTGAGAAAGGCAGAAAATATAGATTTTTGCAGTTTAGAAGTGTTCCTATATTTTTAGCGGCAGTACCGAGTCCGTCGTTGGTGGATACTGCTAAAAGTACGGGCTTTTGGTTTCTTAAATGTGCTTTTACTGCCATGGTAACAGATGTGTCGGCAATTCCGTTTGCAATTTTTGCAAGAGTGTTTCCCGTGCATGGCAGTACAACAAGTAGGTCGAGTAAGTTTTTCGGGCCAATCGGCTCTGCGTCTTTAACACAGCATATAATGTTGTTGCCGGTTAGATTTGTTATGTTGGTACGAAAATCTTCTGCTTTGCCAAATCGCGTGTCGGTGTTGTAAGACATCTCACTCATAATAGGTATAACATTCGCACCGGTTTGCGTGAGCTTTTCAAGTACCCCCATTGCTTTTTTGAAAGTGCAGAATGAACCGCACATTGCAAAACCAATGGTTTTATTTTCCCAATCCATTTATTACACCCCCAATTCTTTGATAATATTCATAATCGTGTCTTTGATAATCGCTCCTGACGAAACGGGAGCAATTTTACCCGGTAGAAATGGATAGTGTTGAAAAATAAAAGACTAAAAAAATTTGATGTCAACATTTTTACCCTCAAGTATAATAACATCAATAACATTCTTTGCTATACTCTTTTTTAATTCAATATCATAATTGTCCCAATTTTTTATAATATCATCTATGTCAAATTGTGATTGTGAGGTTTTACTCGACTTCAATTCTAATTCTGCAATATTATCAAGTATGCTTTTTCGTTCTGTATCAAGTTTTTTTATAAATTGATTTATATATTCTATTGTTATAGATTCTCCGTTTGCAAGGTTGTTCATAAGAGTAGATATTTTATTATCTGTTTCGGATAAACGTATTTTCAGTTTATTTATTTCGGGAGATTGTTTTATAATTTCATTTTGTTTTATGTTTTTTAATTCTTTTAATCTATTGAACAAAGCCTCTTGTGCTATTGATTCTATTACTGAAACATTCATCATTATTTTGGGATATGGACAAGAGTTATTTTTACGTCCTCTGCAATATAGGTATTTGTATTCCTTTTTGTTCTTGTTAGGACGAAAACGTTTTGCGTAAAATGTATATCCACATTTGCATTTTACAAGACCTTGTAGCCATGTCAGAGAGCCTGTTCCGAGATTTGAATGTCCTTTTTTATGAGAAAATATTTGTTGAACTGATAACCATAAATCAGAATCAATAATACCTTTATGCATACCGAGAGTAACAAAGTCGTTAGACAAATCAACAAATTTACTGCCTTTACGTTTGGAAACATCTCCGTAAACATAACAACCATATTCCCCATTATAATCTTCAATAGGATTTGTCATAGTTCCGCCAAGACTTAACAAATAGTTGTAAATATCTGCATTTGCTTTTACATATACAGGGCTTTTTAACATGCGACTTATACAGTTTTCGTTCCAAGGTCGTTTTCTTCTGGTGGGCACGTTTTTATCATTTAGTTCTCTGGCTATTTCACTAAGACTCTTTCCGTTAACATAGTCAATATACATTTGTTTTAATATACAGCTTTCATTTGGTTTTTCTTCAAAGGTGTATGTTTTTTTGCCGTTTTTATATGTATCTACTTTGTTATATCCAAAAGGTGCATAACCGCCTAAATAAAAGCCTTTTTCACCTCTTGAATAGTAGTTGTCTTTAATACGTTTTTGTATGGTTTCTCGCTCCATTTCTGCAAATGTCATAAGTATATTAACCATTGCTTTACCTTGCGTTGTTGTAGTGTCAATATTTTCAGTTACAGATACTAAGTGCGTATTATATTTTTCAAATTCTTTTTGCATATTAACAAAGTCATACATAGAACGGCTTATACGGTCGTATTTGTATATAACTATTTTTGATATTTCACCGTTTTTTACTTTTAACAACATTCTTTGAAAATCAGGTCGTTCTGTGGATTTTCCCGAAAAACCTTTGTCAATAAAAATTTCATATTCTTCAGATAATGAAATCTTTTTCTTACATTCTTCAATTTGTGTTTCTACACTAATACTGTCTTTTTTGTCAACTGATTGACGAGCGTATATGGCTACCATTTTTTATTCTCCTCTCTAAAAAATATGCGGTAGCTTTTTACACTACCGCATTAACATTACATATTGACTTTATTTAATAAGTCATTTAGTTTTCCCTTTATTAGAATATCAGATTTTTTACGTTCTGTATCGGTGATATCGGGAGTAATAATGTTTATGATGAAACCATCTTTAGAATATGATTTCATGATTTCATCTGTTATATTATTTACACCCAAAACATTTGTGTTCATTATAACCAACCTCCTGTATAGCTGTTTAATTATAAACCACAATTTATTTAATGTAAACGGTGATTTGTATAAATGTATGACATAATAGGTATGTCTAATTACATTTAAGAAAAATCAGCTATTGGATCTGTCTTGTTTTTAGACACATCAAATGTTTCAGGGAATACTTGAATATTCTCTAATTGTAAAGATATTCCCAATTTTCCTTTCATTTGATATGGTACAATATTTATACTTACACGAGCATAACGCAATTCATAATAGTTATTGTCGTGCTCTACATATTCTAATTTATCATTTACTATATTAGGTTTGATTTTAGAATATGCAGTGAAATAAACACTGTTTTTATATGCTAAATCAGTAATTACTAAAGAATTACCATTATTAAGAGGTGATTTAGATAGATTTGGACTATCAAGCAAATCACCAAATTTCTCAGCACCAATTTTAGCAACTGTTGCTATATTGGATTTTAGTTCCATAATGGTATTGATGTTTTCAGTACCATCTTTAGGGATAATAACCGTGACACTATATCGTGGTGGTATATTTTCCTTATAAGAATATGGTTGTTGTAGGTGAGGATAATGTAAAATAACCTTACCCGTAACAAAATGTCTGTTTTCATCATTAATTGGAATATTCATTGTGATATTTCTCCTTTTCTTTTTTGCAAGTATATTTTAGTTACGCTATTTAAGATAATATCGTTATAATTATCTATATTAGCAACTATGTTATATGATTTTGAATTATTTTTTATATAGCCGTTTTGATTCATGTAGGTCATAGCCTCACGAAACGATAACTGTGTTATTTTCGGTTGAATTATACCATTAGAGCAATTATAAATTCTAAAATTGCGTTTATAGTAATTCAAACGTTTAAACTTTTTGGGGTTAGTGAAAGGATTTAAATATTTAGCGATTCTTTCAATATCCATTGAATTATGTATTCGCTCAATATATACATCACGTTGTCCCCATAACTTAATTATTAAATTTCTGTCAAAGAATAATCTTTTATTTGAATGTGATTTAATAAGAATATGAAGATGTAAACTTTCGTTTCCCTTATATTCCGCAACAGAGATATACTCAAAATCTTTGTTTCTTCGTTTTAATTTGCGACGAAACAAATTGAAATCCTTACTTAATTGCTTTATATCACTCATAATATATTCATACCCTAATGTCATGAATATTTCAGATTGTCCTCCTTCAAAATTATTAAGGATTAAGTAATATAATTTTTTAAAACTTTTTCGCAAACTGCCAATAGATTTTTTGTTATTATCAGTTAATTCATAGTTTAATATTTCGCCTGTGCGTTGATTTAAATATGTATTGCCCGATAGTTTTAAACATTTAAAATCATATGGTTGATATTTTAATATAGCGATTTCAGCACTGTTTTGTAAAACTGTTACTTTGCATATCACATCTGGTGATATATTCGGTACTGCTTTTTTTACAATGCTAATTTCATGCATAAATATCCTCCTTCTACACAACGATATAAATTTTAACATGTATAGATTTATGTCGTTGTGCATTTTTTCTTTTCAGTAAGGTACCTTTAAATCATCTATATTATACAACATTAAAAATGAAATTTAAAGATGGAAAAGAACACAATATTTTAACCCGTAAAAACCGCGTTATTATGCCATTCAGAGAACTTTTCGGATATTAAATAATACTTCGATTTTAAATATATTATAATATAGTTAGGGCTTTTTTCTTAGCTAAATTCGGTCGATTTATTATGCTATTTATTTATTTTTTATATGGATACAAGTGGTACATTTTTTTATGTTTAAATCTATCTGTCAATTAAAATATAATTAAATACTAAACAACAGGAGGTGAGTATTATGATTAAAGTTATAGAAAATTTAGAATCAAATAAAAAGAAACAAAAAATTATTGAATGTGTTAATGATATGGAATCTGTTTGTCAGTTAATTAAAAACTCTATTCCGCTTATTTTCGATGAAGAAGAAATAGATGATATAGAAACAATAGTTGTTGATGTTACAGACAGTTTAAATGATATAATCATTGATGATGAAACCTTATACAATATTGTTATAGATTAAATTAAAAATACATCTATATTCAAAAGACAGACTACCTACAAAAGTTAGTAGTCTGTCTTTTAACTTTATAATATCATTCTCGTAAACACAATGTTGGTTATAAAACTTTAAAATCATGTGCTAATATAAATTAACATTAATATCCTAATTGTGCTTTAACATCATTTATACACTTAATTAATACAAAAGCTGTTTATATTAAATTTTTAGTTATTCCCATTTAATACTCAATGTATAAGATGAGATATTCTGACAACGATAACAGTATATTGCACCATTATATGTTGACAGTTCACCACTATTATGTAATGTGTTAATTGTGTCCATAATAATTAAAAGGCAAATTACCGAAATTTTCAGTAACTTGCCTTTAATTTGTATATAAAATTATTTTGTCAGAATACTCATATCTCCAATACCACTCGATAGGTAAATTCCCATTTTATAAGCACTATCCACTGGAATAATACAACGGTACTGAGAACCATAGTAAAACAAACTGTATGTATAAACTGGTTCGGATCCGTTTGTATCTGTTCCGATATATTTCCAAGTTCCGCCTCTTACTACTCGTGAGAAGTCGTTAATCTCCGACAATAAAGAGTTTACTTCCATTCCGTCTAAAGTAGTACCTAATTGATTATTATAATCTGAAGATAAAGAAACGGACATATGACCATTATCTTCAAAAATATATTGTACACCTGTTTCTTTTTTCCAAGTTCCCAATATGGCTGTTTTTCCTTTTGCATCTGCCACTTTACTTGAAATTGAATTAATTAAATCATTTGCTTGTTTTTTTGTATCTTCTGAAACATATGTATTATTAACTATTTCTTGAAGAATTGAATCTGCATTCAGAACATCATTTTTTTGAATATATGACGTTGCTTTATCGATGTTTTTTACAGCTTCTTTTTCTGAAAGTTCTAATAGTGATTGTTTGATTTCATTTTCATATTTTCCGTTCGGATAATATTCAAGATATAATTCGCAATTAGCAATTCCGCTATCTTCAAAATTTCTGCTTTCATATAGCTTTATTTCAATATCGGAATTTAATTCATTGATTTTTGAAACAGCTTTTTTCTTATCAGAATAGTCTTTTTTGAAAATTTCTAAACAGTTTAAAGCTGATTGATAGTTATTATCGGAAATATATTGACATATTTCTTCATATTTGCTATTAAGTTCTTCGTTATATTTATGACTATCACTAATTGTCAGAACACCTATAAGAATACATATAAGTAATGCAAAACACCCTACCGTAATACCAAAAACTTTTAACCAACTTTTTGCTATATCGCTTTTTTTATCTTTATCCATATTGAATAAATATTCGTTGCAGTTTTCACAAAACATATCTTCCCTTAGTTCATTTTCGCATTTTGGACAATTCATCATTAGTTCTCCTTTGAAATTGCAGTTTGAATCAATGCAACAAAAGAATCACGAATATTAATAGGCTCTTTACTGAATATTTTCATACTCTGAAAAATAATTCTGTGTGTATAACCGTCTTTTGTCATAATCTCTGCTCCGCTTTTTTGTCCTCTGATAGTAGCTGCTTGTATTGTAGCTATATTAGATAATTTTATTTCGGGTACAACTTTAACTGATGACATTAATGCACCGGTCAGTAATCCGGCAGATTTTAACGAAGCTTTTCCGAAACTGTCTTTTTTAATTAATATTCTTTTGTTTGTCAATGACAGTATTCCGTTTGCAGCAAATTTGGATATAATCGCAACATTATATTGTAAGATAAGTTTTTCACCCTCTAAGAGTTCTAAAGGTATTTTTGACTGTGCAATAGGAAAATCACCCTGTATTTCAACAGTATTTTTATTTGCAGTATTTTTTATAGCTTCTATTGCGTTACCGCAATTCGGACAGAATTTTATTCCCTCATTTATTTCATTTCCACAATTCTTACAAAACATTTTTATTTTCCTCCATAATTTATTTTTATTTGTATTATATCGCAACTTTTTTAATTTGTCAAGTGCATATTGCACGCAGAATAAAATTACATAAACGTTGTGTTTTAAAATGCGTGATTTGCATATATAATATCATTAAAAGGAGTTGATTACGTTGTTTAAAGTTCGGCATACAGAAGAAACTACTAACAGAACATTCAGATTTCCAAAGTCATTACTTGATAAAATGTCTGTTATTTCACAAAAAGAAAATGTATCGTTAAACAGCTTTGTTATACAATGTTGCGAATATGCTATCGATAATCTTCAAGAAACAGAAAAAGAAACAGACAAGTAGTCTGTTTCAAATTTTTATAAATATAACCAACTTCTTGTATATATCTTTTGACATGGTATATTTCGGGTTGTCAGTTTGTTATTAGTATTAGCGATTATCTTTAATTCAAATGAAATTTCATCATATTCGTTATCTATAATAATATTACCAAATGAATCAATAACGCCTATTCCGTTTTCATTTTCGACGATATTTACTATATTATTATCGTTTATTGTAATTGAACGGCTAACAGGTTGATTATAAAAGGTATAACCATTTTCTGTGGGATACAAGTAAGTGCTGTCTTTTGAATCATAAAATGTACAACCTTTATCAGTATTACCGATATGAATATATTTTGATTTATTATACTTATTTAGTTTCTTTTTATATATAATTTCATCTGTTGCCATAATGATTATATACTGATATTTTTTGTCGCAAGCATACATATAAGGAATATCTAATACAACTTCGCTGTATATTGCTTTTTTATCGGTAATTGAGTTGTAATAGAAAATAGTATCACCTTTGTGTAAAAAGAAATTATAGTTAATTATATCTATTGAATCATATTTACATTTATATATGACGGTTACAGTATTATTTTCAATTTTTGATAATCCTACTTTATTTTTCTTTCGTACAACTATAATGTTGTTAGGACGATTGTTGTTTATTTCTAAAAGCATTGTATTTAAACCTCATTTCTATAAATTAAAAGCATTATAACATTCACTGATAACCTTTTGAGTAATACCAATATATCTTAATGTTATAGCACTTGACGAGTGATTTAACATCTTTTGTATTGTTTCTAAAGGTACATTGTTTTTATATCTGTGATATGCCATAGTTTTTCTAAGTGAATGAGTACCGTAATTCCCCTTAATCCCTAATTCCCTTAATGTACTCTTAATTATGTGGTGCAAAGGTCTTACTCCTATATGACCGCCTTTTCTGCTTTTAAATAAATAGTCGTTAATGTCGATATTCGACAAAGTGCTTAAATATAATTCAATAGCAGCCTTTGCATTTTTATTTAGTGTGAATGTCTTTCTTTTTCCTGTTTTGTGTTCTTTTATAGTTACTTCGTCAAATATTGTGTTTCCGTCTGTTATATCGCCGATTTTTAAAGATAATAAATCGCCTGCACGAAGTCCTATATTGATTCCTACAACAAATATACAATAATCTCTCTTATCTTTTTTACCTAAAAGATACTGTTTAATTTTATTAATATCCTTAATATTTTTTATTGGCTCAACCTCTTGTACCATATTTACCTCCACAAAATTATAAATGTATGTTTTTCTGTTTTAACTGTATCACATGTACATATGAATGTAAACGGCGAAACAATGTTACTTTTCATTAAATATTTGATAAAAGGTAATATTAAAAGTAAGAAAAAATATATTTTTTGTTGATTAAATCACCGAAGTTATTGCAGTGGTTAGGTTTGAGGTATTTAATCGAATATTACCCTCTGTTAAAAGGTAATATTCATATATTGAATTATAATTAATTATGTGTTATAATGAAACATAATAGAAAAATATTAGGAGTAAACTTTTTATGGATTATATGAATAAACTTAATGAAATTTTAGAATTAGCTGAAGCTCTTGAATATAAGGATGAAAAAACTTTAGATGCTATAAAAAGAAAGATTGAACTTTATGATAGTGCAATCTTTAATAATGAACGTCATTATGACAGACAAGCACAGAATATATCATTTTGGTCAATGGTGTCTCCTTGCACTGAAGGATTTAAACTTAGTTGCTGGACAACAGGACAAGAAAAATTAATTAATTTAATAGAAACAATGAAAGAGGATTATGAAATGATGAATCATAGCCTTAATGTAACTCAAGAAAAATCGAACAATAAAGTTTTTATTGTTCACGGCAGAGATGACGATAAATTAAATGAAGTTGAGTTATTTGTACATAGAATAGGATTAGAACCAATAATTTTAAGAGAACAGGCAAGTAGAGGAAAATCTATTATTGAAAAAATCGAAGAATATTCAGATGTTGCTTTTGCAATAGTAGTATATACTGCTTGTGATGTAGGTAAATATAAAAATGATGAGGTTTTATTGCCAAGAGCAAGACAAAATGTAGTATTTGAACACGGATATATGGTAGCACATTTAAAAAGAGAAAATGTAATAGCCCTTATTGAAAACGATGTTGATATTCCTGGAGACTGGTCGGGAGTGTTATATACAACTTTCGATAAGAATTGGAAACAAGACATAATGAAAGAAATGGATGCGGCTGGTCTAAAGTTTAATTGGTTACAAGCATAAATATATTAAAACAAGAATTTAATTGAGTATTCTTCAAGTTTTGTGTAAATACAAAATAGTGCAGAAAAATTTATTTAAGTGGACGGAATTAAATTCCGTCCGCTTTTACGTTATCGAAAAAATCGGCAAGTCAATAGCGGATTTTATCAGCAAAGAATATCTCCAACTATCGTATTAGTACGAAATATCTTTGATGTTCAATTCTTTCATAAGTGCTTTTGTTCGTTCCTTTCGTGCAATTTCTTCCTGTGTTTTTTTCGTGACATAATTAAAAACCTCCATTTAGTGTATTTCTATTCTACACCATAATAAAGGTTTACACAATACTTGAAATTGACTTGTCAAAAATGATATAGATAATAGAAAGTCATTACACTAATTATGTAATGGCTTTTTATTTTTCAATTCCTTATATTCCCCGGTAACGACAATGCCCAAATTACTTTTAAACCGTATGCTTTTGCGGCGTCAAAATCAATTCCCCCCGGTTTTGAGGCAAGGTCGATAATAAGAGCGTCTTTTTTGACTTTTGTTAAAATTTCATCGTCCAAAATCAGCGAAGGTATAGTGTTGAAAATTATATCAAATTCGTGTATGTGGTCTTTTAAGTTGTCAATCGGCAACGGCTCATATCCATGTCCCTCAACCATGGCAAGATCGGCATATTTTCGTGCCTCCACATATGTTTGAGCACCCAGGGCATATAAATCCTTTGATAATATTTTTCCGATTTTACCATAACCTAAAACAAGGCTTTTACTTCCGTGAATTGTAAAAGGTGTTTCCGCAATCGCTATCTCAATCGCTCCCTCTGCCGTAGGAACGGCATTAGGGATATGGCTATTGATTTTCTCCCCTATTGATTTGTTTAAATGCTCAGAAAGTCATACGCAACACAAAATAAAAATGATATATTGTAATCTAATATAACAATAAATAAAGACAAGCTTTATTGAACCGCCCCCAAAAGTCAGACCAAAAATCTAACTAATTGGAGACGGTTCATCAGCTTGCCTGTTTTCCCCTACTTGCAGTCACACTCTTTCTTTATCCCGTTCGCATAAATCTTTTTGTGCTGTAAATTCGCCTGCATTTTATCTAACGCTTCACCGTTTTTTCTGTTTCAAACAAATGCACCAAAACAGCTTAACAGTGCGGTTTGTTGGGATTTTGTATTGTAAAATATAAATTGCGACTTGATAACATTTTTATTTTCTTCAACCATTCACTCCTTCTTGTTCATTAATCAATTCCTGTACAAGATATTCATCGCTCATACAATGCATATCAGATACACCGTTACTCATTAATTCATACAACTGTGAATGATAAAAAATATCCAACGCATTTTCAATAGTGATTGCATTTTCCTTTGCAAAAAGCTCAACCACACGAGCATATTTCTTTTGCAACAAAATCGGATTAGCATTCATAGTTGTTCACTCCCTTCAAAGTGCAAATAGGTTAATGCTTTATCTGTACGAAAAGCTATTTGTAAATTCGGTTTCTCATATCGTAGTCTGCCTATTGCTTCTGTTTTATCTATCAATCCGTCAAAGAACAACTCAACCGTGTTGAATACCTTATCATTGGCAACACCGCCAATAACCATATCATAATCTGTATTGTCTTTTCCCCTGCGACAATTCAAAATAAAATCAAGCCATTCTTCAGAATAGGAATCGAATTTCAAAATTTTAAGTGCTTTATTATCGTTTTCATCAAATTCATAACGTGTAACAATACCATTCTTCCCACGTTTCTTAAATTTACTGCACCACTTTACCGCTTGTTCGTATATTGGAGTAGTATAAAAACCTTTTCCAAAATCAACATTAGGTCTGGAATGTTTTAAATCCGGCTTGTTAATCTCTATAAACGAACCATGATATAAAATCATATTTCCACACCTCTTTCTTTCATAACTTCAATTATATCATCAACGATATAATCTTTACTCTGCGTGTGTAAAATCTCATACTCAGGAATAATATATTCATTCAAAATATTTGTTTGTTCTGTTAGCATTGAATAAACTTTTGGGGCATCAATATTTAACTTATCTGCAACATTTTCGATACAAAAAATAGCAAACTCCAATTCTTTATTGCCGAATTTCTTCTCATTATAATTCACATCAATCACCCCTTTACTGTTCAAGTATAGCATATTTTTACGAGCTTATCAATCTCATAAATTTTTTTACACGGAATATTAAACTTTGTAATATTCCAAACAATTTTATCTTTCCTTATTTTGTCGACAGGCTCATTTATTATTTATCAGTCGCAATTACTTCATTCATACTACCCGTACGATAGCCTTGTAAGTCCATAGTCACATAAGAAAATCCAAGAGCCTTTATACTTGCATATAATTCTTCTCTCATTTTAAGCATTTTTTCAAAGTCCTCCGGCAGTAATTCTATTCGTGCAATATCGCCGTGAATACGAACTCTAAACTGTTTAAAGCCCGAATTTCTCAATATTTGTTCCGCTTTTCCTACTCTTTCAAGCTTTTCGGCGGTGATTTTTTCGCCGTACACAAATCGTGACGAAAGGCAAGCGAAAGACGGTTTATTCCAAGTAGGAAGTCCGAGTTCTTCGGACATATCTCGAATTTCCTGTTTTGTAAACCCTGCCGTTTGCAGAGGGCTTAATACTCCCAACTCATGAATTGCTTTCATACCCGGTCGATAGTCACCGTTATCATCAAGGTTTGAGCCTTCCGCAACCACATTTACACCGTTTTCCGCGACAACTTGCTTTATAAGGCTGAATATTTCTTTTTTACAGATATAACAACGATTTGTCGGATTATCCGCAAAACCGTTTATATCAAGCGGGTTAACATCACATATAATATGACGGATATTTTCACTTTTGCAAAATTCCTCCGCTTCGCAAATTTCATTACTCGGAATTATACATGAGCGTACCGTAACGGCAAGAGCATTATTTCCAAGTGCTTCCTTCGCCGCCTTTAACAAAAATGTAGAATCTACACCGCCCGAAAACGCTACTGCAACACTGCCTAATGATTTCAAATTCTCTATCATTTTCTCGTACTTACTATTCATTTTTCTCTAATTCCTCTCCTATCAATCTGCGTGTTTCGCTTATGGAAATACCAAGTTTATCCGCAATTCTTGCAACGTCGTCATATTCGGCTTTTACACGTTTTACACCATACCCCTCCGACTGTTTAACACGAACATCTCCGTACTTTGTTTTTACTGTGTTTTCTGTTCTGTCAAGTATGTAACGCTCATAAATATTTTGTCTTATACCTATAGTCGAAGTGTATCTGAATATTGCATTTACCATTGTTTCCTTGTCCGAAGTTTTACATATACACGAAAGCAAAGTTCCCGGGCGGTTCTTTTTCATACCGATTGGCACAGTAAACACGTCAACCGCTCCCAATTTCAGAAGTTGCTCTGTCGCATATCCGATTTCCTCTGCGGTCATATCATCAATATTACATTTTAACTCTAAAACTTGTTGTGTTTCGCTTTCCGTTTCACCGAGCATAACACGAATACAATTTGCCGTATCAAAGTCCTTTGTACCCATTCCGTAACCGATTTTTGAAACACGCATAACAGGCATATTGCCGAACTCGTCTACAAAACGTGCCAAAAGTGCCGCACCTGTCGGCGTACACAATTCACCTTGAACGTTTCCTCCATAAATCGGAATATCCTTTAATATATATGCCGTTGCCGGTGCAGGAATGGGCAATATTCCGTGTGCACACTGCACTTGACCGCAACCGACATGAATTGGCGAAGCGATGATTTTATCAATACCCAACTCGTGTATCAGCATACAGACACCTGTAATATCCGCTACGGCGTCCATTTGTCCAACTTCGCGAAAATGTATTTGTTCAATTTCACAGCCATGTGCGTGGCTTTCAGCCTCCGCAATCAAATGATACACCGCCAATATATCTGTGCGTACCTTTTCGGGAATATCAAAATGTTCTATGATATGTTCGATTTCGTGCATACCGGTATGGTGATGGTGGTGATGATGGTCGTGGTGATGGTCGTGCATATGCTCGTCCTCATGTTCACCATTTACGCTTACATCTATATGCGTTCCCGTTATGCCACACTTTACACTTGCCGTCTTACTTACGGTTACATTCGGAATACCAAGTTTATTTAACCTATTCAAAAATTCATCTGCATTCGGGTGCAACTCCAACAATGCAGACATCAACATATCACCTGCCGCACCCATATTACATTCAATATATAAAGTTTTCATTCATTAAGTCCTCCCATATGATTTATCATACTTGCTTGAAATGCCGCTCCGAAACCATTATCGATATTTACAACGCTTACACCGCTTGCACATGAATTAAGCATCGACAAAAGTGCCGCTATACCTCCGAAAGACGCATCGTAACCCACACTTGTCGGAACGGCTATAACAGGACAATCCGCAAGTCCGCCGATAACACTTGCAAGTGCCCCCTCCATTCCCGCAATCGCAATAACAACACGAGCGGTCATTATTTCTTCCGTATGCGTAAGTAATCTGTGAATACCGGCAACGCCTACATCATATAAACGTGCGGTATTGTTACCAAGCATTTCAGCTGTAATTGCCGCCTCCTCCGCAACAGGTATATCACTTGTCCCGCCTGTTGCGATAACAATTTTCCCGACACGTTCTTTCGGCATAGAGCCTATAATGCCGATATTTGCCATATCGTAATAATCAAGCGGAATTTCTTTGTTGATTTTCTCTGCCTTTGCTTTGTCAAGTCTTGTGATTAAAATATCTTTTTGTCCATGTTCCGCAAAAGATTTTGAAATGCCTATTATTTGTTCGGCGGTTTTCCCTGCACCGTAAATCACTTCCGATACACCTTGACGCGATTTTCTATGAAAATCCGGTTTTGCATATCCCAAATCTTCAAACGGCTCATTTTTTATATGAAGCAATGCGTCATCAACTGAAATATCTCCGTTTGCAACATTTTGCAATAATTTTCTGATTTCGTTCTGTTCCATAAATTCACCTTCAACGCACAAAAGGCGGCTTGCCGCATTCTGCGGCAAAGTCGCTTAATTTTGCTGATTATTCACTTTTATTATATCATTATTTATTTAATCCTTCAACCCAAGAATTAACCTCATCTCGCACATTTGAACCGACTAATGTTTAACTACTTTCCTTTTATATCTGTTGAAGCGGCAAGCTCCGTTTGTGTTTCATAGTCCGCAATTCTTTCTTTTAATCTTTCAATCGTTGCTGATAGTGCTTGTGAACCGAGCACCATTCTAAGCGGTGCTTTTTCCATATCAACGCTTTCAATTATACGTTGTGCCATTTTTGCCGGATCTCCCGGTGCAAGTCCCTTTGACGCGTCAAGCATATTCAAAAATCCATGACAGCTTTCATACTCGTCCATAAGGTTTGCGACCTTTGCACTGCCGTAACGGAACTCTGTTCTCGCGCCTCTCGGCTCTACAATGGTTACTCCGATATTAAACTGTGCCACTTCCTGTGCAACTGCTTCGCAAAATCCCTCAATACCGAATTTTGTGGCATGGTACATTGAATTTGCAGGATATGCAACCTGACCGCCGTATGATGATAATTGAATAATTCTTCCACCGCCTTGTTTTCTTAAATAAGGAAGTGAAGTTTTTATAAGCTGAATTGAACCTGTCAAATTAGTTGCAATAATGTGATTGATTTCATCATCTGATAATTCCTCCGCACAGCCAAACAAGCCGTATCCTGCATTACTTACAACAACGTCGATTTTTCTGTGTTTTTCAAATGATTCTTTTACTGTCTGTTGCACTGCCGCTACATCTGTCACATCAAGAATACGACAATCAAAATTTACCGGATATTTTTGTATTAAATCCTCAACTTTTGCAGTATTCCTAACCGTTCCGATTACGACATCACCTTTTTCAAGCAACTGTTTTGTCATTTCATATCCAAAACCGCTTGACACTCCTGTAATTAACCATGTTCTACTCATTTTAAAAATCCTCCTTTTCCGCTGCACTGTTTACACATCTAAGTGCGTTTAATGAACGTGGATAGCCAATGTATGGCAGACACTGCGATATAATTTTTATTAAAAATATTTTGTCGTTTCCTATACGCATATTTGCCGCCGCATGACTTGTAAGCTGAGGTTCACAGCCGCCTTGTGCCGCAAGGAAACAAAATGTAATCATTTCTCGTTGTTTGTAGTTAAGACCTTTTCGAGTGTAATAATCGCCAAAACAATTATCGGCAAGCAATAAATTTATATGTCGGCTTTCTTCCGGTCCGGACTTCCAAAAGTCACGCATACCCTCGCCAAAAATTTCAACCTGTGCCTTTGTTCCTTCTTCACGGCGATTTTCAGTTGTTGTAGTGGCTTGATTTTCAAGCGGGAGTTTTATTCCTTTTTCAGTAAAGACTTTGTTCATCACCTTTAAAAACGGAAAAACTCTGCCTATTCCCAAATATGCCGTTGCTTGATATACAATCTCTCGTATCTCAACGGGTGTAACGCCAAAGTTCATTGCCGCACCAAGCATTACCGAAAATTCATCTACACCCTGACAACCTAAAAGTGAGGCTAAAATTGCGATAAATCTTGTTTTATCGTCAAGGTCATCACTGTTTACAACTTCGTCAAACGCAAAGTTGTCAAATCGCTCAATAAATTCGGGATCTGTTTCCAAAAAAGCAGAATGGTATTTCGGAAACATTTTTTCATGATAATTTCTTGAAAATTTCGTTATTGCCACTTTCTTACTCCTTTTATTATTTCACTATTTGTTTTGCCTGGTCCGCAACAAGCTTTTCTGACTTTGAAGCGTCTGCACCGTGAACGGCAAAACCTTTTTCAAAAATTGCTCCTGTGCATATTTTCTTTAAATCTCGCTCACCACTGCCAAGACCGCTACCCTCATGCGTCATTACGGCAATTACCTTTTTACCGTTCCAATCAAGTCTTTCAAGCTGTGTAAATACCGCCATAGGATAAGTACCCCACCAACATGGACCGCATATAAATATATTTTCATACTCATCAATGCTGTAAAGATATTTTTTAAGTTCAGGTCTTGCGCCGCTGTTAAGCTCTTGCTTTGCATCATCGATACATTCATAATAATCGGCGGAATATTCCTTTACCGTTTCAATCTCAAATAAATCTCCGCCGACAGATTTTTGAATAAACTCTGCTACAATCTCTGTGTTGCCTTTATCCAAATTTTTAATACTTCCGTTCCAATAATTCTGACCTTTTCTTGAATAATAAATAATTAAATTCTTTGACATTTCGTACACCTCATTTACTTTCAATTTATGATTTAATTTTAATACAACAAACCATTATTATCAAATCAATATTTTAATCATTTTCATAAGTTAAACTTATGTGAAACAAAAAACACGCACAAATATGTGCGCATTTTAGTTTTTATTTAGTTGTACTTTTAATTCGTTTGCAAATTCCTCTATGTAATAATTTGAATTTTTAACTTTCCAAAAGGCGCAGTAATTACGTTGTATCTGTTTTCCGGCTCGTAACAGCGGTAAACGCTTTGCGGCGGGATTTATATTTCAAAATGTGCCGATACGTTCAACAGGCATAAATCCACGATTACCCGCAACCATAAGTTGTCCCTCATCAAGAGTTTGAGCATAAATAAAATTACCGCCAAATCCAAGTACCTGCTGATAAAATTCACGTTCTGATTTTTGTTGTTCCTTTGACGTTATCAAAATACACGGCATATTTTTCAAATCATCAACGTTTACACTTTCTTTTTTGCTTAAATCGTTTCTTAAACAAACCTCTGCATAACAACGTGCTTTTCCAAGTTCAAAATTTACAAATTCGTCCGAAAATGCACGTCTTTGGTCATTTGCGATGTCTATATCATCAGAACGTAACAAGTCATATATTTCCTCATGTGTTCCCGTAATAACACTTATAGACACTTCAGGATACTTTTCCGAAAATAATGCGATTGCGTTATTCAATTCTATACTGCTGTAATGTTTCGGATAAGCAATTTTTAATATCAACTCGTCATCTCGACCTATACGCTGTACTTCTTTGCATATACGTTCAGTTTCTAAAAGAAGCGACGTTCCGTGCCTATACATATATTCACCTGCATGCGTAAGAGAAAATCGACGATTTTCTCTTTTTATAAGTTTAACACCTAACTCTTTTTCAAGAGATTGTATCTGCTGTGAAATTGCCGATTGCGATATAAAACACTTCTCCGCCGCTTCCGTAAAACTGCCCTCCTCGACAATCGTACAAAAATATTTTATTTGCCGCAATAACATATCCCCACCTACCGCTCTAACGTTTATTTTCTTCTATACTGATTATATCATAATCAAGAGTTAAAGTCACTAATAAAATATATTTTATACTTTTGATATATTACTCTTAAAATATTGATATTACTAATATTTATCTTGATTTTAACATAAATCAGATTTATAATTATGCAGTGAATGAATTTTTTCAAATACGGAGGTAAACTAATGAAAAAACTTACTGCAAAAGCATTAGCCGTTCTAATGGCGTGTACAATGATTCCGGCAACATTACCGATTGTTTCAAATGCCGAAGTCAACGATGTCATAGACGGTACAAGTGCTGTACTATACAGCCACGATGCATCTGACAGACCTATGGAATCATTAAACAGAGGTCTTGTCGTTCAAGCATTGAACGGCGGTAACTACTTATCTTGGCGACTTATGGTTGACGAGGACGAGGTATACGGAACGGCTCAAAATAACGTACCATTTAATATATACAAAAACGGTACATTTCTTGCAACCGAAACATATTCGACAAACTATATCGACCCTAACGGTACGAGTAGCGACACATATCAAGTAGCACCGATTGTAAACGGTGTTGAGGGAGAGAAAAGTGATTCTGTCGCTCCGTTTGCAATCGGTTCGAATTACTTTGACATTCCCGTTGACAGACCGAAGACAACGCTTACCACAACAACTATAATAACCACTGATGAGAATGGGAACGAATTACCCGAAAATCAGTGGAAAGAGGAAACCAAGGTAAATGAATACACTATCGGTGATACCTCATGCGGTGACCTTGACGGTGACGGAGAATATGAACTCGTTGTAAAATGGGACTGTGCTCCACGTGATAATTCACAGGCGGGATTGACGGGAAATGTTTATCTTGACGCATACAAGCTTAACGGCAAAAAATTATGGCGTATTGATTTAGGTAAAAACATCCGTGCGGGTGCACACTATACCCAATTCCTTGTTTATGATTTCGATATGGACGGTAAAGCGGAAGTTGCCTGCAAAACAGCTCCGGGTTCAATCGACGGTGCGGGCAAATACGTTTCGGAAACAAGCAGCGTTGAAGAAATCAGAAATGCCAATGACAATACCGTCAGCTATGTAAATCAAAACGGCTACATATTGGACGGTAACGAATACTTTACCGCATTTGACGGCGAAACAGTTAAAACAATCGATACAATATACTACCCTATCCCACGTCTTGACTACGAAAGTTGGGGTGATACAAACGGAAACCGCTGTGACAGATACGTTGCAAGCGTCGCATGGCTTGACGGTCAACGTCCTTATGCGGTTTACTGGAGAGGTTACTACATGGGCAGAAACGGCAGACAGCGTCACGGTGCATGCGGTATCAGTCTTGAAAACGGCGTTCTAAACCCTAAATACAAATTCGATACATACAGCAAAGATACCGACGCATACACTCCGGGTAACGAAAAATATGTCGGCGAGGGTAACCATAATATGACGGTTGCAGACGTTGACGACGACGGTAATAATGAATTTATGAGTGCAACGCTTTGCTATGAGGTAAACGACGAGGACAAGCTTATGCCGAAGTGGTACGGCGGCAGACAACACGGTGATGCACTTCATATCGGCAACTACGACCCTACAAACAATAATTTCGAATACTTTTCCGTTCATGAGCACGGCGACTTCGGTATGACACTTATGGACGCAAAAACGGGTGAAGAAGCATTCCACGTTTCCGACAGTCACGACACCGGACGCGGTCTTATGGCAAACATGGCATGGGCGGATATTATCAGATGTCCTCTAATGCAGGTACATATGTTGCATACGGCAACAACGTATTTAAACAGGTAAATGCAAGCATGGGGCAGAATTTTAGAGTTTTCTGGGACGGTGACCTTTATGACGAGGAACTTAGCGGTACAAGCATTGCTTCATGGAACGGTGCGGGAAGAAGCACAATCTTCACGGCAGACGGCTGTACAAGCATAAACGGCTCAAAAGCAAACCCGGCACTTCAAGCCGACATCTTCTGTGACTGGCGTGAGGAAGTTATCTACCCTCTTACGACAAACGATGCACTTCGAGTATATACAACAAATATTCCAAGTGAATATAAAATTAAGAGCCTTATGTTTGACAGCGTGTACAGAAGCGGTGTTGCTTCGGAACAGTCAGCATATAACCAGCCTCCTCATGTAAGTATGTACATGAGTGAAGCGGTAATGAGAGGTAATGTCACAAATATCCGAATTGAACACGAGCCTGTCAAGAAGAATTACATAAAAGGTGAACAGCTTGATACAACGGGCTTAAAGCTTATAGCAACATACGAAAACGGCAGAGTCAGCGAACTTACCGATTACGAAACAACCGGCTATGACCCGAGCAAGCTCGGCGAACAGACTGTTACGGTTTCATCGGGCAACGCAAGTGCTTCCTTTAAGGTAAACGTCACAAACGGCACAACATATTACAGTGACAATTTTCAAGACAACGACCTTTCAGATATAACAATTTCACGTCAAGATACAGTCAGTCAATCGCAAAAGCTTGACGGTCTTGATTTAATTGTCGGTTCTCGCGATGGCGGCGGTGATAAAACAAGCGGTTACTTCATCGGAAACAGAAACGGCAAAAGCTTTTTGGCATGCTTCGGTGGTAGTACTGCCACTGTAGACCGTGGTGCGTCATTTAGATTCAACGAAGAAAGCTATGTACCTAACTTCACGGAATTATCCGATAACGAAAAAATCGTACTTAACTTTGACGCATACTATCATTCAGAAAAAGATACAATGCAAATTTACGGCGTAACCAATTCCTCCAAAGTCACAAGCAGCCAACCTATTTACGACCCTTACCTTTCATATAAGAATAACAATAGTATTCCACTTAACGAATGGTTTAACGTAAATATCGAAATATCAAAATATGACGGCAAGAATAACAACGCAACAATCACAATGACCGACCTTGACGGAAATCAGCTTTATACAAATTCATTTATGACGGTTGGCAAATATATTGATAAATTTGAGTTCTACTCATACGGCATACAAATTGATATCGGCTATATGTCACTTTCGACAACAACTCTTTTCGACTCAATCGACATAACAACCGAACCTACTAAAACATCATACACCTACGGCGATAATCTTGACCTAAGCGGTATGGTTGTAAAAGCATACTATTCGGACAAGACCTCAAAAACTATTACCGATTACACGGTAAGCGGTTATGACCCGACAAAGGTCGGTAAGCAGACCGTAACCGTTCATTACCTTGATATGACGGATACATTTGACGTTACGGTATCAGCGGGCGAGCTTTCCTCAATCGAAATAGCCTCAAAGCCAAACAAAACAACCTACTTTACAGGCGAACCGCTTGATAAAAGTGGCTTATCCGTAAAACTAAACTATGCGAACGGCTCATCAAAAACAATAACGGACGGCTTTGACGTAAGCGGTTTTGATAATCAGACAGTCGGTACAACCCCCTTAACAGTTTCATACGAGGGAAAAACGGCAACATTCACCGTTACAATAGTAAGCAGTGAACTTACGACCTATGTAAATGATGACTTTGAAAGCTATGACGATTCTCAAATAACAATTAAGAGTCAAACATTAACTGAACAAAATCAAGACTTAGGACCGTTTAAATTAAAATTGGGCACAAACAAACAAAAATTAGACTCATACCCGCACTTTGCAATACTTACGGATAACGGCAACAAATCACTTGAAATAGCAACCGGCGGCTCGGCAAATCCGGAAAGAGGTCCGAGCATTACGCTTGGCGACAGCGTAGCTTTGCCGGAATTTGCGAACATTCCCGCAAACAAATACCTTGTATTTGACTTTGACGCATTGTATCAAAACGATACGTCAAATGTACAGCTTTACGGAATGACCGATTCATATTTATCAAACTCATCTGCAGCTGGTAAGCTTACATACGACCAATATTTATCCGTAAACAAAAACGCAAATATACCCGTTGGCAAATGGGTCAATATTCATCTTGCGGTGAACAACAAAAAGGACTTGTTCTTAACAATAAGCGACAAGTCGGGAAATGACCTTGACTCAAGAAAAGTCACAACATCGGGCGATAAATTTGGAAAATTCGTATTCTACGGCGGTAAGGGTAATATACAACTTGACAATCTGAAAATATATGAAGATAAAATTTCATCACTGACTCTTACTCCTCCGACAAAGACATCATATGCACTCGGCGAAGAACTTAACCTTGACGGAATGGTCGCAAAATTGAATTATTCCGACAAGTCTGTCGGAACAACGGCTTATACGGTAAGCGGTTATGACAAAACAACAGTCGGTAAGCAGACTGTAACCGTTTCATACGGTGATTATTCGGCGAACTTTGACGTTACCGTAAACGGTATATCGTCTATTGAGGTAACACCTCCTACAAAGACAACATACCTTGAAGGTCAAGACCTTAACACTGACGGCATGGTTGTTACAGCCGTAACCTCCGATAATCAAAGAATTACCGTTCCCGACGGTTACTCTGTAAGAGGTTTTAACAAGACAAAATTAGGAAAACAGACAATCACAGTTACATATCAAGGTCTGTCGACAGAATTTGAAGTCAATGTAATTTCCGTAAAGGGCATTGAACTTACAAAGTCTACAAAACTTGAATACAAATACGGCGAAAGCCTTGATACATCTGGCATGAGCGTAAAAGCTACATATGACGATAATCAAAGCGAAGTAATAAAATCGGGTTATTCCGTAACCGGCTACGACAAGACAAAATCGGGCACGCAGACAATAACCGTTACATACAGAAATCAAACGGCTACATTTGACGTTACGGTTGCAGAACCTCAAATTACGAAAATCGAAATCACTACCCCACCGACAACTACGGAATATTATGTCGGACAAGATTTGAAAACAGTCGGCATGGTTGTTACCGTAACATTTGAGGACGAATCAACTCAAACCACTATGGCTTATACACTTAGCGGCTACGACAAAAACACGGTCGGCACACAAACTGTAACGGTTAGCTACAAAGGTTTTTCCGCTACTTTTGATGTAACAGTCAAAGAAGCGGAAGCTGTTTCGATAAGCGGCGTAACAGTTGAAGGTAAGACATATGACGGCAAGCCGATTGAATACAGCGGCACACCGACAAGCGATAACTACAGCGGTGACTATTAATATATTTGGGAAACAGCAGACGGAACAGTGCTTAACAGTACACCGATAAACGCAGGCAGCTACAAGCTTGTCGTAAAGGTATCGGATGAAACTTTCGCACACACAGGCTCGGTTAAAATTCCGTTCACGATAAACAAAGCGACTCTTACAGTTACGGCTGAAAATAAATCTATTGCTTTCGGCATGAACGCTCCGGAATTTACATACAAAGCTGACGGACTTGTTGACGGAGATACACTGTCAGCTACATACTCATGTGACTACACTGTCGAAAGTCCGATTGGCGATTATGCTATTATTCCGACCGATTGTACATTTACATCGGGCAGCAAGGATAACTATGACATCACATATGTAAACGGCACTCTTACCGTAAAAGAAGCACAAAAGATTGATATAAGCGGTGTAACCGTTGAAAGCAAGACATATGACGGTGTTGCAGTTCAGTATAGCGGCACTGCAGAAAGTACAGACTATGACAGTGAATTTGATTACATCTGGCAGACTGACAGTGGTACGGCACTTGACTCTGCTCCGATAAACGCAGGCGAAAACGCAGGCGACTACAAACTTGTTGTAAAAGTACCGAGTGACAACTTAGAATATGTTGGTTCGACAGAAGTTCCTTTTACTATAAATAAAGCAAATCTTACGATTGCCGCTGAAAATATGAATACAAACGTAAATTCAGTCGTGCCTGCATACAAATTTACTTCATTGGGTCTTGTCGGTGATGACACACTTGATACAATATTCTCATGTGAGTACACAAAAGACAGTGATGTCGGCACATACGTTATCACTCCAACAGATTGTACATTTACATCGGGTGTTAAAAATAATTATAACATTGAATATGTAAACGGTACTCTTTCGGTATACGGTTCAAGTTATAACAAAACATCAAAAACAGTAAAAATATATTCTAAATATGATACAGATATAGACTGTTATATAGTATCGTACGCAGAAAACGGAACTCTTGACGGTATCAAAAAAGAGCATTGTTCTCTTAAAGCTGACGAAATTTCAACCATTGATATTTCATCATTAAACATAACAGAAAACGATAGTATAAAAATATTCCTTTGGGATAACAACCTAACACCGGTTGAAATAACAAATTAATACAATAGCATTATTGCAATATAAAAGAACCGACCTTCATAGTTGAAAGGTCGGTTCTTTTGTATTTAACTGTCTATCTGCACTTTCTTTAATACAAAATACACTACATTTATCTATATTTTATGTACAAATATTAATATTTGCTTCTATACTATATATTATTTATCTATTCGCACTTAAGGCAGCACCTATAATTCCTGCATCATTATTCAAAGATGCAATTTCAATTTTTGTCTTTGGTCTATATTTATTGAATTCATTTATTTCAACAAATTTTCTGATTGGATTCAAAAGATATTCCCCTTCTTTGCTTATTCCGCCACCAATAACCAAAATCTCAGGTTCAAAAATATTTATGACACTTGTTATACCGTCAGCAACATATTCTGTATATTTCTCAACCACTTCCAACCCTGCCTTATCACCTGCTTTTGCCGCCTCAAAAGCCACTCTGCCATTTACTTCACCGAATTTCCCCGAAATTTTATGCATTAAGCTGTCCGGATTGTCAGTCATTTTTAATTTAGTCTGATTTATGAGAGCAGTTACAGAACCATATGTTTCCCAGCAGCCGTGTTTCCCACAAGTACACCTTTCACCACCGTTTATAAGTGTCATATGTCCCGGTTCTATTCCTACACCGTTAAATCCTCTATAAATTTTACTGTTAATAACTGCACCACCGCCTATACCTGTACCAAGTGTTATTAGAATATAGCTTGAAGCATTATGTCCATTTGCCGTATATTCGCCCAAGGCAGCTGCATTTGCGTCATTTTCAAGATTCACTGAAATATTAAGTTGTTTCTCCATAAATTTACGCATTGGCACATTCTTCATCGGGATATTATTTGAATACGATATTATACCATTTTTATTGTCCACCGTTCCCGGACACCCAATGCCAACTGCTTCAATCTTATTAATGTCCATCTGCGACTTATCTAAAAGTGTTTTACACAATTTAGTCATATCAAGCATTATCGCTTCTATCGGACGTGTATTCAAAGTAGGAACACTATCCTTTGCAATAATTTTTCCTGTTTTATCAACAATTCCTGCAGCGATGTTAGTTCCACCTAAATCTATTCCTATATAATACTTCATCTATAAATCACTCCATTCCTTAAGTTTGTTTAAAATTTTATAAAAATGATAATATAATTTCACAAGGTCCGCTAACAGTATATTCATTATTTTGAGCGGGGATAAATATACTATCTCCCTTATTCAGTTTAAGAATCTCTCCACCCATATACAATTCCCCGCTTCCGTCTGTAATTATAAGTGAATGAAAGCTTGTTTTATCAATTCTAAGCTGCACTCTATTTTGTACTTTCAGTCGACGAACGGTGAAATAATCACATTGAGTCAAAATAATATCATCACCATCAAGCACAGAATTTGAATAAGTAGATTTTTTCAAATTTGAAGATTCAAGAGCTTCTCTAATATGTAATTCTCTTTTATTCCCGTCCTTATCGCGTCTATCATAATCATATACACGATAAGTCGTATTGGAATTCTGTTGTATTTCACATATAAGAATTCCCGCTCCTATCGCATGTACAGTTCCCGCAGGTATGAAAAATACATCTCCTTTGTGAACAGGCACCTTATTAAGTACATCTGTTATTGTATTGCTTCTGATTGCATCTTGATATTCCTGCTTTGTAATATCTTTTTTAAATCCGTAATACAGATATGCACCAACATTGCAATCGAGTATGTACCACATTTCTGTCTTAGCATTTGCACCGTCATGGCAAGTGGCATACTCGTCATCGGGATGAACCTGCACAGACAAATTCTTTTTTGCATCTATAAACTTTATAAGTATTGGAAAATCGTCAAGGGCAAGACCTTTTGTACCTACAATTTCCTTTCCAACTATATCTATGTACTCTTTCAAGCCATATCCTTGATATTTACCATTGGCTATTATACTTTGACCGTCCTTATTAGCCGATAGTTCCCAACTTTCTGCCAGTATATTCAGTTCTGATTTTTTATTAAACACAGTTTTTAATTTTGTTCCACCCCAGAGATAATCCTTAAAAACAGGAATAAGGCGAACAGGATAAAGTTCTGACACTATTTTCACTCCTTTGATATTTATAATAGCCATGTGCAAAACACTGAAAAACATAGAGTTTATACACTTTTACGGATATGGCTAATCCGTTTTGTCACTATAAATTATATTGGGTATATAGAAAAACCACTCTGATTTGGTATAATATTTGCACGTTTTTAATTTATTTTATAATAAATAACAAACAGAACATACAAACGACACAAAATTCCATTTAGTTTGACATGGGTAACGTTTTTTAAGATAAGAATTTACAGTCGGTTATATGTTCTGTTTATAAATTAATATTTAGATGTTTTGTTATATTATTTATCCATCTTCGGCGAATTACAACGTGGCATCATTCCATTTAAGTCATTCCACATAAATACTTTTGCATAAGAATAGTCCTCCGGTTCTTCCACTGTCTTTGATATATCATCACCTTTTTCAATAGCTCCTATTTCGGCTATTGACGTCTTAATCAAGACAGAATTATTGTTTAATGTTTTATAAAATGCAACTATTACAACGCTTGAGCTATCATCTGTGTCTGTACGCTTTCTTACGCTTACATTTCCTTTTTCATAGTTGTTTATCTTATATACAGCCATATCTTTTTCCGACCATTTTGCATATAAAACCATATCACCAACGGAACCCTTGGCAATAGCTGCAACTGCATTTTCAAATGCAGCATCTGTATACCATCCCTCGAAGTTATAGCCATCCTTTGTCGGAACTGGCAATGTTATCGTATCTGTTTCAATAGTATACGATACAGGAGCATTTTCGGCATTTATTCCGCCATTGAGCTCATATGTAATCTCATATTCATTTATTGACCATTGTGCAATAAATGTAATAGCACCGTTTATATCATTTGGGACTGTATATGTGTCATTCTGTGTACCATATTTATAAACCGTGTCATCAGTGCCTGTCTTCCAGCCTTCAAATGTATATCCTAATTTTTTTGGTTCTTGATTAGGAATTTTAATTATCGATGTTTCCGCAATATTATATTGGGTGTTATCAGTAGGAATTGTTTCCTCATCCGCTCCTACCGCAGAGTATATAACTACAAAATTACCCACTTCTGTATACTGAGCATAAACTGTAAGCTCTGTATTATTTCCGAACAGTGCAAGCATATTTGAAGCGGTATTAAGATTATCCATCGTAATTACAGTTCCTTTTGTCGGTGCATCAAACCAGCCCTTGAAGTTATATCCTTGTTTTTCCGGATTGTCATTCGGTAAAACGGGTAAATTTTCAACACTGCCGTATATAGTCGTTGTTGTACCTGTACCCTCTTGCAAATCCAGATTAATTGTATACTGTATCGGACGTACATTCACTGTTATCGTAACATTTTTACCTGGCATTATGAATGTATAGCTGCCATTTTCTTCTGTAATAGTGTTTAAATTTTCTCCGTCAGCAGTACACAAAACATTTTCCAACGTATATCCCTTAGGAAGCGTAACCATAAATGAAACTTCATCATTTTCATATGCCTTTTCTGTCACATTTATCGTACCTTGTACTATATCTGACGGAATTGTTCCCGTTGATACAAAGCTTGCGGTAATACTTCCTGACGCTATTTCATCCCATTTTGCATATAATATTTTATTTCCCGTCGTGCCTTGTTCGATTATTTCTATCTTGTTTTGGTATTCAACATCAGTGTACCAACCGCCAAATGTATATCCCTTTCTTGTACCGGGAGCGGCAAGAGTTATTGCCTCAGTTTCAACCGTATAGTTTGACGGATTGGTGTTTGTTGCATCATTAAGTCCCTCGTAAGTTATCGTATAATTTAACAGAGTCCAGTGTGCATATAATGTGACTGTTGCTTCGTTTCTAAAGATGTCAGACAGATTGTCTTTTGTTATCCCATTAACCTGACTGCCATTGTTTTCTTCAGTGTACCAGCCGTCAAATTTGTATCCGGCTTTTGTTGGTATAGGAAGTTCAATACCATTATCAGGGATATTTTCTTCCTTAAAATCCTCAACCATTACTTCACTTCCGCCGCACGCATTAAGTGTGACAGAATACACCTGTGAATTCGGAGCTACTTTGTATGTACCATCGCCGTTATCAATAACTCTGTATGTTTCCGTGTCGGTAACATAGCTTGTCGGGTCAAATGAATATGTTCCGCCGGAAATAGTGATGACCGTTGTTGTGTTAGCGGGCTTTGTCGCACCAATAGTAGATTTAAACGTTCCGCCCGTGATATTTATTACCGGCACTGTTTCTGTAGTGGCTTCATCACCATCAAGAATACTGTAACCGTTATTCTCTGCGGTATTTTCAAAAGTGCCTCCGTTTATTGTAAGAGTTCCGGAAAAGCCCTTTACAGTGTTAATCGCACCTCTTTTACTAACAGAATTCTTAAAAGTTCCGCCGTTTATTGTAATTTCGCTTGAACCCGAGAAGGTAATACTGCTCATATTCCCGTTATAATTGAATATTCCACTATTTATCACCGCGGTACCATTGGCAACTGACAGAGCATAGCCCTTATATTCAGAATCATCATTTATAACGGTATTTTCAATATTTATAATACCGTTTGAAAGGTTTACCGCATAGCTATTTCCGTTAATTACAGAATCTTTTAAATGAAGTATTGAACCCGTACCGCTTAACATTATCGCTTGACTCATTGCCTCAACTTTTGCTCCGTCAATGGTAAGAACTGCATCTTTTACTGCAAATTTTATACCATAAGAAGTTGATGTATTAACATTCTTGATTGTGCCTTTTGTTGTACCTGTATCAACAACTGTAAGGTTATACATTGCTTCTATGACCGTTGAGCCGCCTCCACTCAATGTATGTCCATTAAGGTCAAGACGCATTGCACACTTTGTCTTTATACTTGATGTTCCCAAATCAATATCTGCACCCAACTTTACATAATCATCAGACGCTGTAAGAGTGTTAATTTCCTCAATACTCGATACAATTTTTGCTACCGGCTCCGGTGTCGGTTCCGGTGTTGGTTCCACCCCTTTTTTCGTCACAACATACTTGCCTTCGGCAACCTTTGTGATACTATATATATCTGTATCTATACAATTTGGATACAGCACAGTCGGGTCTGCGGCAAACTGCCCACCTTTTATAGATATTTCAGTTGCTGATGAGTTTGTTGACTTTGTTTTTCCTATTGCCGATTTGAATGTTCCATCATTAATATTTATTACCGGTGACGCTATAATCTCACTTGTTTCTGCGTCTATAGACTGATAGCCCTCATTGCTATCGAGGATACTGTACCCTCCGGCATTTGTATTCTCAAAAACACCTCCATTAATCGTAACAGTACCTACAAATTGTTTATCTGTAACTATAGCACCTCTTCCACTGTTTGGATTTGTGAATGTGCCGCCATTAATTGTCAACTCACTTGAACGTGCTACAAGAAGAGTGTTTGTGGTTCCGTTATAGCCAAATGTTCCGTCATCTATAATGGCAATACCGCCCTGCAAATAAAGTGCGTAGCCTTTATAATCCACTTTATTATTTATAAGAGCATTATCAATATTAATCTCACCGCCGTTCGTTCCTACGTTTATGGCATAGCTGCCCCCGTTAATTACTGCGTCCTTTATATTGCACTTTCGTCCTGCAACATTAATCAATATCGCTTGACCTCCCGCATCAATTTCTGCACCGTCAATATTTATTGTCGCTGCTTCTGTTGTACCTCTTATTCCATAAGAGGTTTGCGTTGTACCTGTATTTATAATGGCACCTTTGGTGCTTCCTGTGTCAACAATCGTTATTTCGTGTCTTGGGTCCACTACGAACGGTCCCGAAGATGTCAATGTATGACCGTTAAGGTCAAGATGTGTCACACTTTTTGTCGTAAAGCCTGTTGTGCCAAGGTCTATATCTGCTCCAAGAATTATATTTCCCTCAGTGCTTGTAATCGCTGCAAGCTGCTCTGCCGTTGTAACAGTTACAGGGTCCGGTAGCGGAGTAGGCGTCGGTTCAGGAGTAGGAGTTGGTAAGCCCCATTCTATATCACCTTTTATGCTTGTATGAGTTATATTATCAATCATGAATGAACCTTCCCCACTGTTTTCAGCAGAAGAAAATATAAAACCTCTTACGCGTGCACAATCAAGATTGCTTCCTCCATCAAGTATCTTAAACTCATCAAACGGAACTCGAAATTGTTTCCACTCCGTCGTCAAAGTGAATTCCTTAGTGTCTGTATAAGTAGTCATCGCACTTGCTGTGTCAATCACCCCAACATTTATCTTTTCATTCTTGCCGCTTGTAGATTTTCCATAAAACACAAAGTCTGTCATATATTCCATATCAGCTTTTAAAGTAGCACGGTTAGCAGTACGCTCATCGTCATTTACATTTCCTTTAAAGAAATCATTCGGTGAATAAACCACCTTTGCCTTTGACGGTGTGTTTCCGTTTCTTGAATATTTCACCTCAAGTGCTTTTGAATCAAATCCAAGCCCGCCTTCTTCTTTAGTCGCAACGATTGTATCTCCCTCACTTCCGGATTCTGTGGATATTGCTGCCTCATATTTTGTGGTGTTCTTATTATAAGTAGCAAAATCATAAACAAATGTCTTTTCCGGATACGGAATCAGACGTTCCGGCTTTGTGTTTGAGAAGCCAATATTATCAATGTAAAATTCGGCAGTTGTTCGCGTGTCTGCTGAAATCTGAACATATGTTATATCTTCAGGGTATTCAACATTACCTTCTAAACTGTATATATATTGATGCCAATCGGTATCGCCCTCTGCCATATTTACAGTAATATATGCCAGTCCGCTTAAACTTACTGTCAGCTTCTGTGCAATACCATTACCTTTGATATCGATAGTAAAATACTTGGCATCCATAGACGGAACAGTATTAAGGTCAAATTTTGCTCTGCAACCCTCAGTATCAGTTGCATCTCTTGTATATGTCACACATTTTGTTTTTGTTGTCTCACCATTTATGTTTAAGACATTCGCATCCGTAATTTGCATTGTTGTTCCCGTAAATTTGGAATTCCACGCCGTAGTCTGTTTTTTAAAGCCAGTCGTATCTATATCAATATAGCTTTCCTCTCCCATATCCTTATGAGGATATGTATTGGCAGTATAAACAGGTGTAGCGAGTTTTACAATTTTTACATTATCAATAGTTATAGATCCCGTATCTGCCGTAGCGGCTCCAAAATATATGCCGGAAAGAGCGGCGTCAAGCTTACCGTCAGTCTGCGGATTACCCTGTTTCACAAGTTCATTTATGCCTATTGTTACTGTTTGAACTTCAGTGTTTACATCTACAGCTTTAGTCCATACTTCCATATCAGAACCATAAAGACCTATATTTACACTTCCAGCAGTTGCTGCGGAAATATCCATTGTTATTGTCTGAATTCCATTTAAATCCCAATCAAACGGGAAATTCAGTGTTGCATACCAATTCGCCGCCGCAGGTGTTATCGCTACATTTCCGCTTTCATCAGAATATTTAATCGAAGCCTTACCCGATGGAGCAGTATAGCTTCTGAATACATCGTCTGTGCTGAAATCTGTTGAATATACACCGTCAAGCTTTTCCGGTGCAGTGTTGTATGAAAGTAAGCGATTCTTTATATGAGTACCGTTATATGCCGTAGTCTTATAATCCCATGAATAGAGCATTTTCGGCGATGAACTCATATGCAGATTCCATGCTGTCCAGTTTACAGGAATTCCGTCATACTGATTGTCAGTATCGTCCATCCAGTTCATAATCTGATTCATCCATATATCGCTTGTGCAGTCTCCGCCCGATATGTTCTTGTCGGATGAGTCCCATCCCCATTCACCTATAATCACCGGTGCAACACGTCTTACCGGACCTATTATCGTATCCCATGCGGTTTTTGCACCCTTAACCGGATATGCGTGAGAGTCATACATAACGCCATGGCCTTCCGCCGTATCTATTAGTCTATATCCATTTGGGCGTTCATTATAGCCATCAGCAAAACCGCTTATATCAAATGCCCAGTTCAGACCGCCGGCTATACAGATATTATTTGCACCTTGTTTGCGAATTTCGTTTAGAAGTTGTTGATGACCTATAGCAGTTACTTCTTCACCGCCAACTATAATTTGTCCGCCATTATACCACACGTCCCATTTTTCCACTGTAGTTGGTTTTTCAACTCCTACCGGTTTTATATCATGTGGTTCATTCAAAAGACCGAAAAGTACCGCACTGTTATTGCCGTACTTAACAGCAAGTTCTTTCCACATATCAAGATCGTCTTGTTGTGGCATAACATATCTGTGACAATCAAGAATTATATACTTACCTCTCGCCTGTGCAGCTTTAACCATATCATCAATATATTTCTGATATTGTTCCTTTGTTAAGTTTTTTTCGTCCCATATGCTGCCGTTTTTCCAATATTTAGGATTTATTGGCAAACGTATCAGATTAGCTCCCCAGCTATCATAGACCATTGTCATAGACTCAAATAGATGTTCTGCCATACCCCAGTCCATACTCGGAACATTTACACCACGAAGAACTACCATTTCATCTGTTCCCTGCTTAACTATTTTATTTCCCTTGACCACAAGAGGCACAGAACGATTATAGTTAATTTCCGCATTTTGAGCGTCTGCTGCAGCTTCCTCATATGTCTGTGCATAAACAGGCATAATGCAAAGCGACACTGTCATTACAATAGCCGTTACAAGACTTAAGAATTTTTTCATGAATATCACCCTTTCGATTTAATTATATAAAAAGGACTGTTTTTTTGTAGGGAGAAAGAGAGAGAATATTGGAAGGTATCCATTGTCCAATAAATAACACCTATTCTAAACAGTCCTTTACTATATTAACATTATAAAAGAAAAGTTCACCTCAAAAAACGAGGTAAACTTTTTCTCACTACCGATTAATTATGTTTTCGGCACATTATTCATATTTTAATGTATAAATTTGTTTTGGAGTAACTTCAACATCGCACCAGCCATTTGTATCCACTGAAAGCTCTGTCTCTGAAAGTTCCTCAAGCGTGACTTTTTTAACACTTGCCCACTTCCTATTTTCCGTACACGGAAGTTCAAACGAGTGTACCTGTCTTTCTATTGGCGATTGTTTATCTGATATCTCCGCTATGCCACCATTAAATCTAATTCTATTTTTAACTGTTTCACTTGACGGATTAAATAATCTCACCACACACCCTAAGCCGTCCTCACTGCGTTTTACGGCACTTATGTGTAGATTTTCATTTTCAAGTTCAATAAACGACTTTTCAAGAGGGTTCTTGCCATGTTCTGTTGGTGCTGTCTGTCCAATTAGTATTTCCATATTAAAATCTTCAGCAGCTTTCCATACTTGAGCATCTTCCCAATCACCCTTATGAGGCATAAAAGCATATCGGAAAGTATGTTCACCAAAAGACTGTGAACCGTTCTCTATTCTCGAATAGTTCTGCTCCTCGGGAGTTACATATATGCGAAGCTCAAAGCAGCGCAATAATGACAAATACACAGTATGGTTATAATCATCATCCGATTCATACGCTTTAAGTCCCGTATTCAAAATCGCCGCACCTTCATTTTCATTGCATATATCAACAAACGAGTTCATCGGCTGCTCTGTCATCGGAATTTCGTCATACTTCGAATAATCCGGTTTCGCAATCGGACGCTTTACCACATCAAACTGTCCCTGAGCGTATACAAACTCTGCATCCACGTCTGTGGGGAAAGCAGCCTGAAGATAGTGATTAGGAACATTGTTATTAATTTTCGTTTCAAATTCAACCCATCTTGCGCCTTTTCTGAGTGTTACAAGCGTTTCTATTCTGTAAGGCGCGAGGCGGGAACTTCTTTTCTTGCCGCCGTCAACTATATTTTCGGGAATTGCCCAATTAAGAACTATTCTGTACTTAGTTTCAAGCTCACCGCTGTATACAAGGCTTACAATCGCCCGTTCATTAACAGTTGTATATTCCTCATCAAGCTCCGGTGTCTTGTGTTCCCACGGGCTGCCATTTTCACCGGTGTCCTTAAAATATCCGATATTATCGTATTCCCTGCCGGTTTCCTTTTCAGTAATCTTAAGCGTACCGTTTGAATTTATCTTAACCTTCAGATATTCATTCTCCATAGTATTTATGCCGCAAAGCATATTAACCGGCGTTGTAGCCCGTGTATGATACTTAGGTACAACCTTGAGTGTTTTATAGCCCATCGACGGAATATCCTTAACAAATATTCTTATTGTATGTCTTGACACAGGAAGAACATCGACCGCGTCTGCCAAATCCTGAACAATTTGATACATAGGATTAATTGACGATATGTTCTGGTGTGGGCATACATTACCTTCAGCATCGACAATCTCAAAGCTGTCACACTCCCACTCAAGAGGAATTTCAAGCTCACACGGAACCGTCAGACTTCTTTTAAACGGAGCCGGATTAAACATTACAAGCGCCATATCATTCTTATCCCAGCCCGCAAAGTCAATGTCGCCAGACAAATCCATAAGAGCTCTTTCAAGCACGCAGGTTGCAATCTCTCTTGACTGCCTGAACCGATATTCTACGTCCTTATATACAACATCTCTGCCGCACGCGCCAATCGAATCATGCCCGTGGTTTTGAAGCATATAGTTATAGGCTTTATTAATAAACGCCTGCGGATATACAGCTCCGCATACAGACGCAAAAACCGCCATCGGCTCAGCATATGATGTGAGCAATCGTTCTGTTTCAAAGTTCTCCTGCTTAACCTTAATTCTTGCAGAAAGAACCCAGCCAAACAGCGCACTTACGCTGCCTTTTGTAAACGGATAGCGCATTTCGCCCTTTAAAACAGGTGAATTTTTATCAAAATCTCTGATCACGCTCTGCTCAAAGTCATAAACTGTACTGTGAAAAACATCAACACCTTCATAAACAGCATTAGCATCCTTGATAAGCCTTGATTCTCTCATATCCGGTATTGATGAATCATGACCGTTCGACCAGAAGCGGTTAGGCGTTGTCCACTCATCGTCCTGTTCAGAGAGTGCCTGCTCCGTCTTTTCAGCTATATATTCGTCATGATACTCATATTTTCTATGCGAATACTGATATTCATATTCACATCTTGCCGGATCCGCAAAACGGAATATTCCATCTCCAGCTCCCCATGAAACACGACGATTGTCACCGTCACGCTTGCCATAAAACACAGGTCGCTGCATTATATACCACATATTATATCTCGGTCTCTGCCCCAGTCTTGAAGCATAAATTGTTGTACCGTCGGCGCCCTCCCAGTAGAACTCCGATTTCGGTGCCATATATGTATTAAGCCCTCTGTAAAAGGACGCAAAATCTATTCCGAAGCCATGATATAGCTGTGGCATTTGTGATATTTGTCCCCAGCCAAAGGGCGAATAGCCTGTCTTTGAAACTTTGCCAAATTCATTTGCAATTTTATGTCCCAGGAGAAGATTTCTTATAAGAGACTCTCCACCCACGCAAAACTCATCCGGCAAACAAAACCACGGACCCACAGCAAGCTTTCCCTCACTGATATACTTTTTCAGAATTTCCTTCTTTTCAGGGTTTATTTCGAGATAATCCTGAATGGGAAGTGTCTGCGAGTCAAGATGAAAATGTTTGTAATCCGGCTCTTTCTCAAAAATATCGAGCAGCATATCAATCGCAGTCACAAGCATATGTCTTGTTCTTTGAGCGCTGAATTTCCACTCCCTGTCCCAGTGGGTATTGGATATAAAATGACATTTTATATTTTTTCGCTCCATTTACGCTTCCTCCTCTATGTAATCAAGTATTTCCGCAAGATTATTGCAGTAGCGGCTACACATAGGCATCGTTCCGCTTTCTTTTATATTGCCTCCCGCAAGTCCTATTGTTGTATATCCGGCAATCCTTGCCGAGCATACTCCTGCGCCGCTGTCCTCAATAGCGATTACGCTACCGCGCTCATCAAAACCAACTCCGAGTCCAACCGCGCAGGTTTCAGCATAAAGCCACGGATGAGGTTTCGGCGATAGCTCACCGAGCGTTCCAACGCTACCCTTGCGGAGCGGGTATCCTGCTGAAATTATTGCGTCGTAAAAATCCGTAGGCTCGCCCATATCAAGAGCTCTGAACGCCGAAAGTATTTCCGGCATCGCCTTTTCATATAATCCCGATGTTACAAGTCCTATCTTAATCCCTTTGGCTTTTAGTGCGAGCAAAAATTCTTTTAATCCCTCCTGCGGAACAAAAGCATTTTTTCTGCCTCTGCCCTCCATAATTTCTTTCATTTCACGATTAACGTGGTCAAAATAGAAATTCCGCGCTTTGTCAAGCGATTCACCTGGACAGTATTTATCTATACAATACTGTAAATGCTCCGATACGCTATGACCTGATACAAACGGTATATCGCTCTCTTCAAGCTTGAAGCTTTCATCATCAAGCATACTGGCGGTTGTTTTTTCGATTATCCAAATCCAGAACTCCTCGCTTCTTACCGATGTTCCATCCAAATCCATAAGCACAGCCTTGATTTTACCGTTTCTGTTCACAGGATGAAGCGGATAGTACGCACCATAGCCAAGAGCTGAATTAACATAGGCAAGAGTCTGATTTTCAAAAGCCACAAATTCAACCTTTCCGTCTCCTGTGCATACTATATGTTTTACTCCGTCCTCACCGGAGGTAAATCTTCCGTCTGTAGTGGAGGGAAGGTTGCGAAATCCTGAGCTGCCGTCTATAATTCCCAAATCGGGTATATTGAAATTCATTACATTACCACCTCTACATTGCATATTTCCGCATCCGATGAAACGGTTGTACCGTTTACCGTTCCGTTGTCGGCTGTTATTTTAACAGTTCCCTCTCCTGTGTTCTTTACTAAAATATTATATGTTTTTCCTCTGAATTTTCTTGTTACCTTAAATTCAGATATATCTTTTGAAATACACGGCTCTATTACAAGTCCGTCAAAATCAGGACGTATACCCAAAAGATATTGTGACACCGTATAATAATTCCACGCCGCCGTGCCTGTAAGCCATGAATTCTTCGCTTCTCCCGCTCTTACCGCATCACGTCCAGCAATCATCTGTGAATATACATACGGCTCGGTTTTGTGAATTTCACTTATCTCCTCTAAATATGCCGGCGCAATCTTTTTATATAGTTCAAACGCTCTTTCGCCGTTACCCATTACCGTTTCACCGATTATTACCCATGGGTTATTATGGCAGAACACTCCCGCATTTTCCTTATACCCCGGCGGATACGACGAGATTTCGCCAAGCTCAAGTCGGTATCCCGAATACGGCGGATAATTGAGTACAATGCCATATTCACATTCAAGATATTTTTTAACGCTGTCAAGCGCTTTTTGCGCCCTGCCGTCCTCCTTGCCTATCCCAGCCATTACACAGAAGCCGTTCGATTCAATAAAGATTTTACCCTCGTCACATTCGTCAGAGCCAACCTTATTGCCGTTAGCGTCGTAAGCTCTTATGAACCACTCACCGTCATAGCCATACTCTAAAACTGCTTCGGTCATTTTTTCAACCTCATCCGAAATATATTTATACATTTCATCATTGTTGAGCGTCTTATAAAGCCTTGCAAATTCTCTGCCAATATACACGAACATTCCTGCAATAAGCACAGACTCTGCTACTCTGCCGTCATCGTCTCCCGTAGTCTGGAAAGATTCGTCAGGAATTTCGGAAAAGCAGTTCAAATTCAAGCAATCGTTCCAGTCCGCACGTCCGATAAGCGGAAGCCCGTGAGGGCCAAGGTTGTTTGTAACGTGTCCGAATGAGCGATTAAGATGTTCTAAAAGCGTTGCCGTATTGTTTTTGTCACAGTCAAACGGCACCTGCTCGTCTAAAATACCGTAGTCGCCTGTTTCCTTGATGTACGCAACCGTGCCTAAAATCAGCCACAGCGGATCATCATTAAATCCGCCTCCGATTTCATTATTGCCCTGCTTTGTAAGCGGCTGATACTGATGATACGCGCTTCCGTCCTCAAACTGCGTTGAGGCAATGTCAATAATCCTCTCTCTCGCCCTTTCGGGTATTTGATGTACAAAGCCAAGCAAATCCTGATTTGAATCGCGAAATCCCATTCCCCGGCCGATACCGCTTTCGTAATATGATGCACTTCTTGACATATTAAAGGTCACCATACACTGATACGGATTCCATATGTTTACCATGCGGTTAAGCTTTTCATCGTTTGACTCAAGAGTAAACACCGAAAGGAGATTATCCCAGTACAATTTAAGTTTATCAAGCTCCGCGTCGCATTGTGCTGATGATTCATATCTTGCAATCATTTCCTTTGCCTTTGTCTTATTGATTACATTAAGGCTTTCAAATTTCTCGTCCTTTTCATTCTCAATATATCCAAGAACAAATATGTATTCGCGGCTTTCTCCCGCGTCAAGTGACACGTCAATCTGATGAGATGCGATAGGATACCAGCCCGAAGCTACTGAATTGCCGCTCTTGCCATTTATTACTCTGTCAGGAGTGTCAAGACCGTTAAAGGCTCCAAGGAAAGTGTCTCTGTCTGTGTCAAAACCACTTATTTCGGTATTTACTGAATAGAAAGCGTAATGGTTTCTTCTCTCACGGTATTCTGTTTTATGGTATATAGCGCTGCCGTCAATTTCCACCTCGCCCGTATTGAGGTTACGCTGATAGTTAAGCATATCGTCCTGAGCGTTCCAAAGACAGAATTCAACGAATGAAAACAGATTTATGTTTTTAGCCTCACCGCTTGTATTTGTCACCTTAATTCTATGTATTTCGCAGTTATCGTCCACAGGAACAAAAGCTGTCTGCTCAACGCGGACGCCGTTTCGCTCGCCGGTGATTTTTGTGTAACCCATACCGTGACGACACTCATAAAAATCAAGCTCTTTTTTCATCGGCATATACGAGGGTGTCCAGCAATCGCCATTATCGTTTATGTAAAAATAGCGTCCACCGTTATCCGCAGGGATATTGTTGTATCGGTATCTCAGAATTCTTCTGTGCTTTGCGTCCTTGTAGAAGCAATAGCCGCCGGAGGTGTTTGAAATTAATGAGAAAAATCCGTTTGTTCCAAGATAATTTATCCATGGAAGCGGCGTTCTCGGAGTCTCTATTACATATTCCTTATTCAAATCGTCAAAATATCCATATTTCATATTTGTTCTCCTTACCAATAAATTTTCCAATCGCTTTTTTTCATGCGCATTAATGCTTCAAGATAGAAGTAGTCTCCCCAACTTGTACATTCCGGCTCATGACCGTGTTTTCTGCTATACATACCGTCTTTTATAATTCCGTTGCTTTGAGGATAATCTACTGTCGTGTACTTTTCCGAAAGACTTGTCATCATCTTTTCCGCCGCATCAAGGAATTCCTGATTGTGATAATATTTTTCCATTTCAAGAATTCCGCACACCGCAACCACTGCTGCGGAGGTATCCCGTGGTTCATCGCTACCATCGGAGAAAATCAAATCCCAATACGGAACAGAATCCTCCGGAAGATGGTCAATAAAATAATGCGTAACCCGTTCAAACAACGGCAAAATCGACTTCTCTTTAGTATAGTGGTAACATAGAGCAAGACCATATACTGCCCATGATTGTCCTCTCGCCCAACTGCTGTCATCGGAAAATCCCTGATGAGTTTCTCCCCGAAGCGGCTTATTGGTTACAGGATCAAAGAAAAAGGTGTGATATGAAGACGCATCAGGACGGATAATATTTGCGATTGATGTCTGCATATGATTATAGGCGGCGTCATAATACTTTTTGTAGCCTGTCACTTCGCTCGCCCAGAATAGAAGCGGAATATTTAACATACAGTCAACAATAAATCTATAACTTTGCGAATCATCCATAGCACCCCACGCCTGAATAAATTTACCTTTTGGCTGATAACGCTTCAAAAGCCATTCTGCCGCCTCAATTCCATCCTGCTTCGCCTGTTCATCTCCTGTTATTCGATAATCGGCGACGCTTGAAAGTGTAAACAAAAAGCCCATATCATGATGCTCCAGTTCAACTCGATCAACCAACCTCTTATGAAACATTTCACTGTGATGCTTTGCCGAATTATAAAAAGCTTTATCACCTGTAAGCTCATACATAAGCCATAATATCCCCTCATAAAATCCGGTAGTCCATGAAACGTTCTCAAATTTTTTGAACACAAGATTTTCACTTTGTTCTGTAGGAAAACAATCATAGAAATAATTTAAGCTTTTTCTTACGATGCTCTCCGCATATGTAATCGCTTTATCAATATTCACTTTTTATCACTCCTCCTACTATAATAAATTTATGCGTAAATCACACGACAGTCATTCGTGTATATATCCATCTTGTTGCTTAAACTGATATAATGAAAGTGCAATTTCTGACGTATCACGCCTCAGATTTTCTGTCTGTAGATAAGTCAGTCTCTCATTTGTTGTGTTCGATTTATGCAGTAGATAAAAGGAGCTTTTATCCAGCCCTTTTTATTATAATTAGTTGACGCTGTTTACCGCCTTCGGTATGAAGGATTACCTTTGATGCTGCCTCTCCTGCACTCTGCTCTGCGAGCAAATCATCCTCTGTGGGAACATATATTCTATTTGTAGTCTCATCAATAAACAACACATTATATCCCGAGAAATCAGCTATTTCAATTTTGTCTGTCTGTCCCAGAGCAGTATCAACCTTTGTTTTCAGAACAAGATTTGTTCCGTTTCTGTAAAGCAACGTACCATATACCAATCTATACATTGCACCGTAATTATAGCTACCAATGGCATTGTATATATGTGATGTATTATGGCCATTTTCAGCATACTTTCCGTCTGACACAGCAATCATTGTTTTATTTAGTGTTGACGTCTCAACAGTTTTTCCTTCTTCATTCCCTGTTTTTACATAATCAGGATTGTCTTCATCCTTCAAAGAGAATACCTTAACATAATCCACAAGCTCGCCTTTACTGTTTGTAACATAACGAATTATATCACCATGCTTTACTTCCGACATAATTTTTGAACCGTTAGGTCCATTATAGTAACGTTTCAGATAGACATCTTCTGCAAGGTCAACCTGCATTTGAGCATTACCCTGCCAGCCGATTATTCGAGTTACACTCTCATCATTATCATTAACTGCCTTTACTACTTCGTCCACTACTGTAAGGGGTACTTTTTTATCTATCTCAGGTATTACGTCACTTGTATAATATACTATTACACCTGCTGTCCGAGATTCATCCACGTTATATGCTTCAATGCGATTTTCGGTTGTGTATTGTGTCCCGGTCTGCGGATAATATACCCAATCATCGAAATAGGTTAAATTTGTCTTAATATACTGTGATGCATCTCCGATATCCCCTCTATCGTTTGAAACGGGAACTACAAAAACCTTTGTCTTTGAATTTATCGCCACATTATTTCCGTTATCACTATTAAATGCAAGTGTATTTCTAAGATACATGCCTCCCGGTTTTATGGAAGATGTCCTTTTAGAAAAATCGTTATACATTGTCATAGAATTGTCATGGAATACATCATTCCACTCCGGATTTTCATTGTCGCTATGATATGGAGTATCGATATATTTAATCTCTCCCTCATCGTTGAGCTTATACATAATTGGGACTCTTACATACACATAACTGTCATCACTATAATCAGCCATTATCTTATATGACGAATCCAGTGTTGCAAGCGTAGACCTCTGATAATCCGCTGCTATTTTTAATGCAGTTATTATTTTTTCTGCACCTTTGCAGGTTAAACCATCAATTTTTGTACTTCTTGCAAGTTTGAATTCATTCATATCACCAGTATAAGGAAGTAGTTTGGCTATCACATCGCTCCTGTTATCCTCAATCCAAGCCTGTATTAAGAATCCATATTGTATATCGTCAGTTTTAAGCAAATCATAACCGGCTATCCTACCTCGGTAATCAAGATACACCGTATATTTATTTCCATTTTTAATTGCTTTTGCGTCTTTATAGTATTCAGCATTTGTTGAATACTTATATGTCCTGTCCTCAAATTTAATTTTAGTGCCATTAGTGCTCTTTACTACACCGGTATACATCAAATTGCTTACTATAATCTTTGTCTTGTTTGTTTCAATATCTTTAGCAACTGATAGAATTGAATCCTCTGTTATATAATAAGCATCAACAGGATTGCCCATACGGTCAGTCATGTCGCAGTCAGCAAAATTTACCTTTAATGACCCGTTTGGGTCATCATTGTACAGACCATAAATCATTCCCTGCGACTCTACAATACGTTTTACAACCATTATGTCATATTTGTATACAAAAACAACATCGTACTTACCATTGTTATCGTTATCCACTAATCTGATATAATCGCAGTTATAAAAATCTTCCTCGTCTAACAATTTTGGCGAAAATCCGTTAAGTATCTCTTTCGCTGATGAATTAAGAGATACTTTTTTTGTTTTATTGTCGCTATAGTATCGTATCATGTTATTTTCAACACTTTTAATATCTTCGCCGTCTATCGTTATTATGCTGTTATTTTTGTGATAAGAGATATATAAAAGAGTATTTCCTCCGGAATCTTCCTTTCGATAATATGCCTCCACCTTACACGCAAGGTAATCATATAAATCACTGCGGTCACTGGCAAGAAGATAATCTCCTATTCTAATACCTTTATATATTGTATCACCACTCGTTATTGCATGCTCTGAAACAGATTCTACAACTCCGGTGATTTTATAAGCATCCTTGAAATACTCTAAAGTATTAATGCTTTTATGACCGTTATTTCCATATGAAATGTATACATCGGCCTTTATAGAATCATTAAGAAGAGATGCCGCATCAGTTCTTCTGATAGAAGCACTTCGGTTATCCAGAAAGTTCTTTGTTATATCATAATTTGCGGCAATTTGTATATACGCATTATCATTGCCTCCATACATATAAGCAATCTGCTTATACCCCAAAGCATTTACAAGTGTTCTGAGTGCATTATCAAAACTTATTTCATCCGTACAATCTATATTGAAATCTACATATCCCATACTTTTAAGCATATCATGGGCTTTTTCCCACATGTCTTCTTTGTTTGCATCTTCGTCATAAAATGAGTCACAGTTTATGTAGCGGCACACTGACAGAAAAAATTCACCTGCCTTGATTGGCTGAAGATATGAACCATCATCAATAGGAACCCACATTTCAAAAGCTGTAAGCTTTTTTACTGTTTCATCATATTCATTCTTACCCATAATGTACGTATCATATTCAATATCCTCTATGTATGCGTCATCGGGGTTATCCAGTTCATGCTTAGGGTGCGAGTCTTGAATGAGAACATTTTGTTCCTCATCGCTTAGTCCCGCATCATTATCTCTGTTGCCGTCATCATCAAAGTTTTCAGCTGAAAACACTGATATTGCCGCTGTAAATATTACACTCAGAGAAAGCATCAACGCAATTATTTTTCTTAATTTATTCATGTTACTTCCCCCTTTATCGTATTACTATTGCCGCAATCGATGGCACATCGTTATGTCTTGAAATAATCACTCTCGAAGCTTTTGCCTCTCCTGCAAGATTAGATGGAATTATATCATCAAGACTTCCCAAATGAACTCCTTCGCGACTGTCCTCCAAAATATATACACGATTATTTTTAAGATTGAAGTATCTTTCGCATTTCAGACTGTTGCTTCCTGCTGTTCCCGGATATGTCTGTATAATCATTGATGAACCTGTTATTGATTTTACAATGCCAAATTCCGTTGAATATTGAACACCGGTGAACCAGTATGGATTTTTGCCTTGCCATATACGTCCCGATACAACATCGGTATCAGGATTAGCAGCCATGTCATCAAATGCGATAAGTGTCTTTGCAGAACCGATATATGACTTTGTTTCTCCGTATTCATTGCCTCTGATTACCACATCGGGATTATCATTGTTATCAAAATCAAATATTTTATGATAGTCAACAATTTCATTATTAGCATTCGTTGCAATCCTTATAAGGTCTCCCTCGTCAATGGTTGATGTAACAGGTCCTTCGCTGCTATTATACTGTCTTTCAAGTTCTACTCCCTCAGCGGTCACAAATTCCTGTTCTGTACCATTGTATAAAAGAGTTAGTAAATAACGCTCGTCATCATCAACAGAAGTGAGCGAAACATTCTTAACCGCCGCCATAACAGAACTGTAAGTGAGCTCATTTCCTCCTGCATTATCCGAACGTATTACGGCAATTCCCGCTACCATGTCCTTAGACATATTATATAGTTCCACCGTACCAAAAGTTGCAGACTTCAAATCTTTAAATTGCTTTATCTCATAATATTGGGAGTCGTCCATTAATGATTTGCTCGCCGGAACATACATTATTTTTGTCTTCTCCGAAAGTCTTGCATAACCCGGGAAACTCCTATAGTTTGCATTATAGTATGTGTCAGAAAGGTCTGTGCTGCGGGTGAATACACTTGCCGTTGTATAAAGCTCGTCAGCATCTACATATTGTGCAGTTTTTACTGACTGAATTTCACCATTATTATTCAGCTTGTATCTTATAAGCTGATTAACTGAATCCGGGTCTGTATTTACATCCTTGAATAGCTTTTCAATGTCTGTATATTCATTTACTTTTTTGTTATTTACCTTTGCATTCCGTGCGAACTCTAATGTTTCCATATTTCCGGATGTAGTATATACTTTTAGGTATGGTCCATCGCTATGCTCTGCCGGAAAAGCTTGTGCAAGATATGCAAAGTTATTTACCTCATCATTGTCATCAAATTCGGCATATGCTATTCTGCCACGATGGTCAAGCAATACACTGACAGCATTTCCTACTGACAATAATGAATATGTTGTATTTTGCGCCGCAAGAATATCTGTCAAGTCATACTCCGCATCATCAATACTAACTGTTAAATTCCCGTTGTTTCGAGCAGTCCTCTTAACAACTCCGTCAGCTTCTTCCCTCGATATGTAAATTACAGCATTTTCTTTTTGTTTATCCTCGATAACTGAAAGAATATCATAAATCTTTAAATTTCCTATCGATGTAAACTTTTCGTCAGTGTCATATACAATTACAGTTTCCAAATCATTAAGTTTTATCGACGGCTGATTATAATAATCATATAATGTATTTTCATACGGTGTAAGCTGATTTATACAGTATATTGCTTCTCTGATTACATTTACTGTATCATACATTCCATCATTGTTACTGTCTATCAGAATAACCTCATCAGCGTTTTTAATGTCTTCTGTATCATATTCAGCAACATAATTGTAATTATACAAGCGATTTATTGTCTTCGGAAGTGTTTCTTTCTTCTCCGAGTTTGTTGTTTCATTTTTATAATATTTCAATACAGAACCATCAAAGTCTGAAATCAAGTCCTGCTCTAATGAAAGGACATTATTTTTCTGGTTCGGCTCAATAAATTTTAGAGTTTCATCATCTTCAACGTAAAAAGCGTTTACTCTGTAACCAAGGTATCTGTATACATCTTTTATATCCGTACTGAAACTATAAGAACCTATTCTCACTTCATCTGCACTAAGACCTCCACTTCCGTCTAATGTGCGAGTTCCACATACATATACTATATCATCAAGAGTAAGTATTCTATGATAATAATACAAAGGTGTTATATCAGAAATAGAGTATATTGACGATTTATCCAAATCATCCACAACCATATATGCCTTGGACGCCGAATCAAATATCTCCAATATATCCATAAAAGAAAGCGTATCATCAATAGTCTTTCTCAAATTCGGAATAATATCGTTGCTTACCGCTACACTGTAGTATGAACTGATATTACCGCCGTTCTCGATAGCATAAACATCATATCCCAGTACACGGCACATGATAATAGCAACCTCACCCAGAGTTATCGGATTGTCAGCCCCAAATACTGAGTTGTTCTTATCAATATAACCGTTATCATAAAGAAATCGAATTTCATTGTAATATGTACTTCCGGGCACCACATCACTGAATATGGTCTTGTCATCGCTTTTCTCATAATTTTTAGCATTCACAAAACCTGCCAGATATTTTGCAAACTGACCTTTCGTTACAATACCGTTTTCCTCGTTAGGAAAAGGAATTATATCCAGTGCCATAAACTTTCCGGCAAGAAGCATATATCTGTCACTGCCTGTCAAATTCGTATACGATATGTTTCTTGATTTCATAAACAGAGATACAGAGTAAAGTATCTGAGCAGTCTGTGCTCTTGTTGCATTTGCCCTCGGCATAAAGCTTCCATCACCCATACCGTTTATAAGTCCAAGATTTTTTAGTGCATACACGCTATCTTTAGCATAATCAGAAATATCACCATCATCTGTAAAGCTATCTATCGCAGCACCGTTCAATTCACAGTTTTCTTGCTTAAGATATCGTACTATAAGAACTGACATATCTTGACGTGTAATTTTTTCTCCCACACCGAATATATCTTCCTCAATTCCACTTACGATACCCATATCGGCAGCAGTATTTACATATGGAGCATACCACTTATTCTCATCCACATCACTGAACTTATTATCAACATTTTCCGTTTCCTTTCCGAAAATTCCAAGAAGCATCTTAACAAACTCCTCACGGGTTACGGAATTATCTGTGCCAAAGCTTCCGTCTCCGCGTCCGCTGATAACTCCAAGATTTTTTAATGAATTTATCGCAGTATACGCCCAATGGTCCGTATTTACATCTGTAAATATTTTATTGTCTTTTTCAGATGACACAGTATCATTTCCGGTCACTTGCGAAACTATCATAGATGTACTGCCTTTTCCCGAACCGTTTCCTGATACTGAGCCTATCCCGTTCGTTTTATTTGGATTTTTACTGATAGAATTCATGTACTCATCAAGCAATGTCCCTAAAGATGACAACGACTCCACTCTTTTTTCAGTTACATATTTATAATATCCTGTACGATTACTGGCACTAAGTCCCTCAAGGCTGCTATAACTGATATAAGGTGCAAGTATATTCTTATTTTCTGAAATAAGATTGCCAATCTCACCATAACCATTTACGCATCCAAAAGCCACAAGCAGAGCATTTTCATTAAATGCACTTCTCAACGATTCTATAGAATCATAATCATTTTTTGCCGTAGCCGAAAGAACATTGCTGAGTAAACTATCAGATGTTATATACTTTTTAAAATAATCGGTTCCTCCATCAAGTTCAGCCAAGTCATTATATGAGGAATATATCTCTTTTAAAGTTTGAATTGAATTTGTTTTGTTTAAAAGCTTAACTACAAGTTCTTCACCGATGTTTTTTCGTATATCGCTTACTGCTGATACGTTTCTGTCGGCAACCGACACGGCTTTTGCAATTTCAGACAATGTTAATTCCTGTGACAAATAATTGTCAAGATTTATTATTGCCTTATATTTTTCAAAATAATTTGCACAATCAGATTCGGTAGTGCCGAGAGTTTTATACTCGCTTATACATGAGTTTATTTCTGTCTGCGAGGCATTATAAAATTTTCTCGATACTGTATTTCCATACGATAAAACCGCATATATTTGTCCATATGCCATTCCACCGGTATGAATAGCACTGTTTATTGTATTATTTTCAGAATTAATAGTATACGCACCTATATACTTATCATCTTTTTTAAACACAACAAATGCAGTTCCATCTCCTGTGACGGTTCCGTTTATGTTTATAGTTTCACCACCGTCAGAAGCTATTATATGACTTTCAAAAATCGTTCCGGAAGGTGCAGTGTATTGCATTACTCCGCTTCCCACTTCTATAGGCGGGCATAAGAGTTTATAATCGGTTTCATTATTAAAAATGTATATCTCTACCGAACTATCACTTTCTTTTTTGATGTTAAAATTAAATGTTGTTGTATCACCCGCACCAATACTGCGTTGCTCAGCAAAAGACGCACTTGTACATACTCCATCGTTGTTTTTTACAACTGCGAGAGCACATGCTTCAACGGAAACACTCGATGATTCATTTGTCACCGGTACACTTATATTATTTCCGTTTTCTTCAATATCGCTCACTTCCGGTTGTATACCGCTTCTGGCAGTGAAGTTTACATTATATGTTTTCTTTACTTTTCTGCTGCCTGAAGTGATTGTAATCATTCCGTTTCCGGGAACAGACTCAGGAGCGGTTATTTCATATGATGCACCCGTAAGTTCTTGGCGTGTATTGGTCTTTGGAATAGTAGGTGTCTCAACATCTACGGTTACATTTTTCTTAATATCCTCCGCAGTATATGACGCCGGCACAGGAATATTATTTGATGACGCGTTTTTGTCAAAGTCCTCGACTTTTACTCCCTTTACAAAAACTTCTGAAATATTTGCATTTTCAAAATACGCTTCTTCTCCGGTTGACGGCGGGGTTATTGCCTTTACTTCATCTGTAGAACGGTCAAAAAGTATTTCGTCAATCTTCAATGGTTCTTCCCACGGTGTTTCAAGTGTATCTGAAGTCGGATTAGCACCAAAATAATCTTTATACGGGAAAATTATTGTCATTTGATTAAGTGCCGTATAAATATCGCTCTGTATTCCTTGGTCCATCGTTACTGACCCGGACTTAAACGCAGATGTCGGTATTGTTATGTATTCCCATTCGCCGTTGTTTGGAAGTTGGAACTTTTTTGAATACTTCTTGTTCCCCTCTGTACTTGAATACTCCATGGCGATTTCAAGAACACGATGCTCTGCTGCACCATTCCCGTGGTCAACTGTCTGAGGTGTATGTACCCACATGGAAATATTTTTTGTATCTCTCATAAGGTCAAGCATTGAAATACTTTCATTAGCAAGTTCTATCGGCTCGCTCTTAAACTGCATTACAAAGCCATTGTATCTTTTTGACGGGTCGGAAATCTCATGTCCCGGATATGTTATCTGCATAGCATTTCCATACTTACCTGATACATAGCTTTTTTTAGTGCTTATAGTACCTCCGTTATAACTGTAGACCATACGAAAGTCAGAGTCACTTTCCATTGAAAGCTTATAGTTATATTTGATTTGTGATTCTGTATCCTGTGCGGTTACAACAATGTTTACACCACCAAGAGCAATTACAGCGGCACATATAACCGAACAGATTTTTTTAATCATCCTCATTCTCTGCCTCCATTCTATTTTACTATCAGTTTATAGGTCTGCGGCTCAATACCGTTATTCGATACATCCGATACGGTTATTGTATATTCTCCCTTTTTATCCTTAGGAATGGTAAATTTAAAGTTACTATACGAATAATTTCTCCACGGCCAATGCGGATATGAAACCCATTTCGGATAAACCTTGTAAAGTGCATTATCAACATTGTCAACAGGCAATCCCTCAACCTTTAGTTCACCATTTAGCTCATGCTCCGTTTTATTCATAATATGAATTGAAATATGTTCTTCAATTCCTGCCTCAACCTCAAATGTCTTTGGAATTTGAATTGCTTTGTTTGCAGGATATTTTGTAACCAGTTCACCTATCGGTTCCGATTTGACCGGCGTTGCATGGCTTACTGATTGTCCTGTGAGTTTATCACCAATATTCGTAAAAGCAAAATCGTCAATCCAAAGTCGTCCCGAAGAGTTTAGTGTCATATTAAAAAGACTGATATATCTTACCTTGTTAAGATGAAGCATATCGCTCATACCGAGGTCGCTTATCCTAAATTTATACTGTTTCCATTCCGTGCTGTTGACATCGAATGCGATACAAAATCTTTCAAACTCACGTTTCTTGAAATTTGAACGCTGTTCATTTTGATTTGTACCTTTTTCCTGTTCAAAACGCAGTATAAAGCGTTGCTTAGAACCATCGCCCTTTGCCCAAAATGTAAAATATTCAGCATCGCCTATATCCCAAGACTTAGGGATTGTTGCCCTCGCCTGCCCTCCATACGAACCTTCAGGGCAATTATAGCTAAACATAACAGGATTCGAGCCTTGTCCCCTGCTTTCTTCAACTGAATTAGTAACAGTAAACGAGTCTGTTTCTGTGTTTTCATCGTCTTCCCATGCCTTCCATGTCATACTTTCCTTTTGGGTAACGCTCGATACCGTAAAAGGCTTTATTTCTTCGTATGGCAGTCCTCCCACTTTTATATTATCAATTATAAAACTGCCGGGACCGTCATCAAGAGATGTAAAGAGTACAGACTTAATTTGTGTTGTATCAAGTATCCCTTGCTCATTCTTAAACAAGCTTAATGGAAAAAACCAGTCCTTCCAGTTATCATGTAAATCCATCTGCATATAAGTTGTAAATAATCTACCATCTTTCAACTCAAGTCCAATTCCGATTTTACGCATATCACCGTCGCCTTTTATTCTCACGGCAAGCCATTTTGCACCGCTCAAATCAGTATCTTTATCAAAATCAGCAATCGCAGCACTGTCCCAACTATCAACACAGCTTCTGTCAAAATCAATAAGCTGACCTCTGCCTTCATAACCACTATCTGTTCGTTCTGTCCTTACTTCTTTGCCATACACTTTAAAGTCCACGGTATTATCGTCAAAATCAATAATATGTTCCCAAGTCGAAAGTGGTGATGGGTCGACATACTGTCTATCTTTTTCCTCCGGACGTGTTTCAGGCTCTTGAAGCATTTTATATTTCATATATATACCCGAATAATTTGATGGTGTAAATGTGTCATAGTCCATAAACATATTTGGATTTGCACCCGTGTGAAAAGACCATGCCGTATAGTTAAGTTCATTACGGTCAATAAAATCATGGATTTCGTTCATCCATACATGTGGATATTCGCAAAGATAATTGTCATACCAATCAAAAAGTCTTTCTCCCCAGTGTCCATATTCACCCACAAGTATAGGAGCTTCATCTACAAGACACTCTACGGCTTTTTCAACCGGATTATATTCCGGCTTCATTGGATAAATGTGTGTGTCATAGATTACACCGTTACCCGTTTTATCCTCTAATTTATAGCCATGTTCCATGCCGTTATATCCATCGCACAGACCGTCAAAATAGTATGACCAATCAAGACCGCCCGCAATTACAATATTTTTTGCACCCTTGTTGCGTATCATATCCAGAATTTCTTGATGACCATATACACGCTGTGTTTTCTTTCCATAGCTGTCGGTAGTTTCAAGCATACCGCCGTTACGCCACATTTCCCAGTCAATATCATGAGGTTCATTGAGCAAACCGAATATAACTCCCGGATTATTTCCATAAACCTCTACTGCATCATTCCAGAAATCCTTCTGCTGTTCTGTAATAGCATAAAATTCATGCAGATTAAGTATTACATACTTTCCGCGTGATGTAATTTGATTAATTACATTATCAACCATTTTGCGGTAATCACCATAACTCTTACCCTGATACCATTCTTGTCCAAACCAAAATTTAGAATGAACGCACAAACGAACACAATTTGCATTCCAACTGTCACAAAGAAGTCCTACTCTCTTCATAAGGTCATTATCTCCGCCTGTGGCCCACTGCAAATCCGGAATATTCGCTCCGGTAAGCCTAACCTTTTCGCCTTCAGCATTATATATGTATCTGCCTTCAACATGAAGCTCCGAGGGTAATATCTTTTGTACCGTTCCAATTTTAGCTTGTGCTGATTCCTGTACAAGCAACAATGACATGCTAAAAACTGCAACAAGTAAGCAACTGATAACTCTTTTTATTTTCATAGTAAACTCCTTATCCGAATAAATATAAAATTATTCTTTTACTGAACCTACCGTCAATCCTTGAATAAAATATTTCTGGAAAAACGGATAAACAAACAATATAGGTAAAGTCGCTATTATACAAAGTGCCATTCTCGCACCTTCCTTAGGAACATTAGCGAGAAGATTTGCCGAACCCATCTGAGCTGAATTTTCGGTCAAATTCTGAATATTTGAAATCATACTTTGTAGAAGATACTGGAGATTATATTTTTGAGGCTCTGTTATATAAAGAAGCGGAAGCCACCAGTCATTCCAGTAAGTAAGTGTTGCAAACAGTGCAATCGTTGCCAATCCAGGTAAAGATATGTGCAGAACAATCTTAAAATATATCTGATACTCATTTGCCCCGTCTATCTTCGCCGCCTCTATTATTGCAGTCGGTATTGACATTGAATAGAATGACCTCATTACAATTACGTGCCATGCATTCATAACATAAGGAAAAATAAGTACCCATATACTGTTCTTCAGATTAAGAATGCCTGTTGTCACCATATATCCTGCCACTGTTCCACCACTGAAAAGCATTGTAAAAAACGCTATAAATGTAAACAGTTTTCTGTATTTAAAATCCTTTCTGGAAAGCGGATATGCATATAGTGCAACCACCAATGTACTCATAAGAGTTCCTACAATCGTAACAAAAATAGTTACACCATATGCTCTTAAAATCGTTTCTTTAGATGTAATTATATATCTATAAGCATCAAGACTCCATTCTTTAGGAATAGCATGAAAACCAAACTCTGAAATTGCCGATTCACTTGTAAACGATGCTCCAAGAACCACGAGTAAAGGATAAACACAAGCTACTACAATAAGAAAAAATATAAAATAAAGAATAATGTCCGAAACTTTGATTTTACGTCTTTTTTTCTTAGCCGGAGCTTTAACTTCCGGCTGTTTGATACTATCTATGATATTAATTTCTTGTTTCTTCACTGTTATACCTCCTTTTAGAATAATGCGTTTTCGGGGCTTATTTTCTTCACAATAAAATTAGTTGTCATAACAAGTATAAATCCAACAATTGATTGATAAAAAGCTGCCGCTGAAGCCATTCCTACACTTCCCGTACCCGCTGACATCAACATATTATATACGTATGTACTGATAACATTTGTAGCCGGATAAAGGGCACCGGTATTTAACGGCACTTGATAGAATAAACCAAAATCGGAATTGAATATCTTTCCGACATTTAAAATTGTAAGAACTACCATAAGAGGAACAAGTGCCGGCAATGTTATGTATCGTATTTGCTGCCATCGAGATGCTCCGTCAACCTTAGCGGCTTCATAAAGCGAGGTGTCAATTCCTGCTATACCTGCAAGATATACAACACTGCCATATCCCGTTGTTTTCCAAAAGTTTACTATAACAAGAATCCATGGCCAGTATTTCGGATTTGAGTACCAGTCTACACCTTCTAATCCAAGTGCCGGAATAAGACTTCTATTTATCAGACCGTTCTCAACGTGAAGAAATGCCAGCACAAGAAAGCTTACAATTACGTATGATAAGAAATGCGGCATAATTACTACTGTCTGGCACAGCTTTGAAACTGCTTTATTCCTCAATTCAGAAAGTCCGATTGCCATTGCCACATTAAATACAAGACCGCCGAAAATAAACAACAAATTATATGCTATCGTATTTCTCGTAATAACCCATGCGTCCGGACTGCTAAACATGAACTCAAAATTTTTGAGTCCATTCCACGGGCTTGCCCATATTCCAAGATCATAACGATACTGCTTAAACGCAATTATAATACCAAACATTGGCAAATAATTAAACAGTATAAAAAATATTAATCCTGGAATGCACATTGAGAGCAAGGAACCATTTTCTTTTAAATCTCTTATAAGGCTTTTCTTTTTTTTCACGTCTCATCCACTCCTTAAAAACTTAATAATTGCAAGGATTAAAGAGATATATAAATCTCTTTATCTTGCAATTATTATAACATGTACTATTTTTCATTAAAATGAGGTAAACTTTAAGCTAGGTGGTTTAATTTATAAAAAGTTTGTCACATTGATTATCGGGTGAAGATTTGTAAAATCATCAAATATAAACACTTTCATAGTTTGATGCTCAGCATCTGTAACATTCAAGTCAAGCATCAATTCACCGTCTCCGATTATTTTCTGCCCAGCCATACGAACTGTATCAATCACACCGTTTTCTTTATACACAGCTACAATCATTACCATATTTGTATCTTTTTCAATATCAGATGCTATCGCTTTTATTTTTATATCTCCATTTGTAAGATTAGTGATTTCCTTTCCGTCAATTTCCGCTGTTACTTTAACAGATGAAAACAGAGTTGTTTTTCCTTCTGTTTCCGACAGTGTCATATTATCAAAGATAATCTCACCAGTTCTCGCTATCTCTTTGAGTTCATCTGCACTCATTGCCTTTGTGTCGTCTGAATTATTATCAAGATTGGCATTCTCAGCCGCTTGAAATGTAACAGTGCCTATCTCCGTCATATTAACAATATTTTCACCATTTACAAACTCCGAAAGCGGAACACTGATTTTCGCCCAATCGCCATGAGAATCAAGTTCAAATCTCCTCGTATAACGTGTACCACTTGTAAGCGTTCCATCGACAGTGTTGCCCGTTGAAAAACTTATTTTTACAGCTCCTTTACCCTTATAATCAAAGTTTAGGTACTCAGCCCCCTTTGCACCATTATTTGTCCACACTGCAGGAGCCGGCACAAAAATTTCGCCGGCATAATAAGTTGCCGATTGATAGTAAACACAGAAAGCCGTACTTCCATCAACTCCGCCGTCCTGCAGCCATTTTGCTTTTATATAGTCTTGATAATCATTCGACTTATTTTTGAATCCTCCCCATGTCTTACCGCTTGCGAACTTAGTATCCGCTGTTTCAAAATCCGCAACATACGATATTTCTGTCGGTTGAGTTGTCGCTTCCGGAGCAGCTGTCGGGGAAGTTGTATCCTGTTCCGCAAGCGTGATGTTATCTATTACTACACATCCTGTTACAGCTTTTTCTTCAAGTTCATCTGCACTCATCATCTTTGTTTCTTCAGCATTGTTATCGAGGTTTCCACTTTCTGCCGCAGAAAAAGCCATTCCTACCACATCTGTCAACGGCACTTCATTACCGTTATTTACAAATTCAGAAAGTGGCACACTGATTTTTTGCCATTCATCATTTGTGTTTATAGTCACTGTATGACCATATCGTATTCCGTTTACAACCTCGCCCGTTTCAAGAGATATTTTTATTTTTCCTTGTCCCTTAGCATCAAATTCAAGACACTCTGAATTTTTATTTATTGCCCATTCCTTTGGTATTGACATAAATATCTCTCCGGCATACCATGTGGCAGCTTTGTAAGTCAGTTCAAGAGCACAACCCTCTTTACCGTTTTCAGTTATTTCTGACTTTATACTGTCACTGTAGGTCTTATCATTGTTATTAAATCCTGCCCAGGTCTGCTTATGACTGAGAGTATAAGTATCAAAATCTATGGTTCTTGTTGTATTATCCGGTTTCTCTGTAGGTTCCGGTGTTGCATTTGGATTAAGAACATTCTCTCCGACATTGGACAACTCCATATTGTCAAAGATTATACTTCCGTTTCTCGCTTTCGCTTCAAGCTCCGCTGCCGTCATTGCTTTCGTTTCAGAGGCACTGTTACTCAAACCGCCGTTTTCGCCCGCTTGGAATGTCACGCAGCCTATATTGGCTATTGTTACAGGATTTCCGTTATTTTTAAATTCCGAAAGTGGAATACTTATACTTTGCCATTCACCGTTTGTATCGGCATTAAGTTTATAACTGTACTTTGTACCTTTCGTAAGAGTGTCTGTTGCGGCACTTCCTGTTGACAGGCTGATATTTACAATACCTTTGCCATTGTAATCAAAATTAAGGTACTCAGCATCCGCACCGTTTTGCCAAGCTACAGGAATTGGGAAGAAAACCTCGCCTGCATACCATGTCGCAGCTTTGTAGGTTATGCGAAGTCCTGTTGAATTTTCCTTTCCACCATCGGCTACCCATTCTGGTTTGACAAAATCACTATAATCGCCGGCTGTGTTTTTAGTTCCGCTATATGTTGTGCTATTACCAAATTTCGCATCTGCAGACTCAAAATCAGCCATATATGACACGTTTGTCGCAAAGATAGCACAGTTTATTGAAAAAAATATTGACATTGCGATAATTAATGAAACTAATTTCTTCATAACTAAATCTCCTAAATATCCCTCATATAAGTATAGCGGTCAAAGACCGCTATACTTATACCTAATTATTTGTTCTTGTTATTGCTTGTTCTTGTTCGCAAGAAATTCATCATACTGTTTCTGTGCTTCTTCAATAATTTTGTCAATGCCGGCAGCCTTAAGTTTAGCGGCATATTCTTTCATAATCGGCTCAGGGTCCATTGAACCCATAATTACCTGTTTACGATACTCGCTCTTAACTGTCTGACATGCCGCTATTTCCGCTTCTACCGCAGTATTATCGAATTTAAAGCCATAATCGATAGGTTTCTTAGCCTCTGCGTTAAATGCTTTCAGAGCCTCAACCTTATCAGGGCTTTCTCCTTCTGTAAGATAATTTAGGAATACATTTCCCTGCATCCACTGATAACCTTGTAACGTATACGATGTATCATCCGGAATTGTTATAGTATTATCATCAATCTTGGTGTAATGTTTTCCTTCAATACCATAGTTGATAAGGTTGCTGAGAGTTGCATCAGTGTTAAGTAGTTCAAGGAAACGAAGAACTCTTTCCGGATTCTTTGATGTTCTTGAAACAGCAAGCATCGAACCTGTTCCGGCTCCATTATCCTGCCATATATCCGATACTGTTGATTGGTCAAGTTCAAAATCAAACTTAGCGGAAGTTTCCTTGGCCTTACCTGGTTTTAAGAAGTCCACATAACAGAAAGTTTTTCCGTCCTTTAATCTCTGCTCAAAATCCGTAGCAGTCATAATGTCTTTCTTTACAAGACCTTCGTTATAAAGCTTATTAGCCCATTTGCATGCTTCAAGATATTCCGGAGTTTCTACAAGATTTACAACCTTGCCGTCATATTTGTCTGTATCGTAGAAAATAACGGCTGTTCCTGCGATTTCCTCGTACTTTATAAGAGCTTCAGGTGTTCTGTCACTGCCCCAGTCAATCGGATATTGCATATTTGGTTCATTTTCCTTAATCATTTTAAGCACCGGTAACAGTTCGTCAAATGTCTTAATATTATCCATATTGATATTGTATTTTTCGGCAATATCTTTGCGATATGTCCAGCCTCTTGAATCTGCCATTTCCTTATATGTCGGTATCGCATAAAGCTTGCCGTCCACTCTTGCATTGTCGGCTATTTCTCCAAGCTGCTCAATTGTCTTTGGAATATATGTGTCAATGTAATCATCAAGTGCAAGCCATGCACCGTTTCTCGCATTTGCCGTATAAGTAAGAACTCCGGGTGTTGTCCATGCAATATCAAAATATTCACCCGCCGCTATCATTGTGTTTAGCTGCTTGCTGTACTGATTTGATTCCAGTCTGTGCATTTTCAGTGTAGCGTTAATTTTATCCTTAAGATAATCATTAACAGCAGCCTCTACGGAAGCAACATCCTCCTGTGGCATACCTTGCATATACCAGTTGATTTCATATGTATCCTCCGGTACAACATTAGGATCTTCACCGCCTGTTGCAACCTTGTTTCCTCCGCCACAGCCTGTAAGCACACCTCCAAGCATTAGCATGGCCAATAATGCCGCAATTTTCTTTCTCATAATTTTATCTCCTTTCTTTTTTGATAACGGTTCAGACGTTTCGTCCTTTCCCATTATCAGAACATTTTATATTGGTCTTTCTTTATATTTAACATTATACACCATAGTATTTCAAATATAAATAGCGATAAACTTTAAAATGTGCATATTTTTTTAATAAAATTTATATCATTTCCTACTTGAAATAATATAAAAATATGTTAAAATGTTATATAGTTTAATATAAAGATAAGATAGGATGGAGAATTATGAATGTAAAGTTGTTAATTTGTGACGATGAGAAGATAATACGTGAAGGACTTGCTTCACTGGATTGGAATACCAGAGGTATTGAGGTAGTAGGAACAGCAAAAAATGGTGAGGTAGCATTTGAGCTTTTTCAGAAAATGCTTCCCGATATTGTTATATCAGATATAAAAATGCCAACAAAAGACGGCATATGGCTTTCAGAACAAATTCATAAAATTTCACCTAATACAAAAATTATATTTCTTACAGGATACACTGATTTTGAATATGCACAAAGTGCTATTAATAACGGCGTATGTCAATATCTTTTAAAACCGATAGATGAATTTGAACTTTATGAAATAGTTGACAAATTAACAAAAGAAATACACCTTGAGCAACAAAAAGCAGAAAAAGAAATTGAATTACGCAAAACGCTTAGAAATAGCCGTTATTTTCTATTGAATTATTTATTTAATCGTGCACAGTACGGTATTCTTGATTTTGAACTATTTGAGATATCTAAAAAAGCTGCGGCAATGACGACATTTGTAATACGTCTTGATACAGACAGTACCAACTACGGAATGAATTTTATGATTTTTGAGGCACTAATCGAACATCTTCCTAAAACAATAAACTTTATTCCCTTTTTTAGTAATTCGGACCTCGTATTTATTTGCTGCTTTAACGAACCGGAAGGAGAATCCGAGCAAAAACTTTTCTCTTGTTGTGAGAATTTGGGAGACTTTATTGATACTGAATTTAACGTTAATTATAATATAGGAATAGGTATCTTTACTTCGGAAATATCCGAACTTGAGGCAAGCTATACCTCTGCATTGCAAGCACTCGATTACAGTGACAGACTTGGACAAGGAAACATTATTTATATTAATGATATTGAACCAAAATCACAGCTTTCGGCATATCAGTCAAAACTGATAGAAACCTACATAAAAGCACTTAAAAACAACGACGAAAAGCAAAGCAAAAAAAGCGTCAAGGAACTTTTCGACGTTATGGAACGTTCTGATATGAATCTTTATAATCAGCAGCGACGCTGTATGTCACTTATTCTTTCAATTTCAGATGCACTCTATGATATTGACTGCGATCCAACAATCCTCTTTAAAAATACGGATGCGTGGTCATTAATCAGAAAAACTCAATCTCCTGCAGAACTTAAAACCTTTGTTGAAAATATTACAGATGTTGTAATATCATATATTGAAAGTGTTCAAAAACAAAAGGCTGCAAATATAATCACTCAAGTAAAGGCTCTGGTCGAAAAAAATTATGCAAGGGATGCCTCGCTTGAAACGGTTGCTTCGCAAGTGTTTATTTCACCTTGCTATTTAAGCGTTATATTTAAAAAAGAAACTAATATAACTTTCAAAAATTATCTCATACAGACAAGAATTGAAAAGGCCAAAGAACTTCTTGAAAAAACTGATTTAAAAATATATGATATTGCCGAAAAAGTAGGATACAACAACACCCGCTATTTCAGCGAGTTATTTCAGCGTATCTGTGGTAAAACTCCATCGCAGTATAGAGCGAGTCACAATCCATCTATGCCTCAAGACATATAGGAAAAACACCAACTACGTTCAATGTCATTAATTTAAGTCAAACAAAAAGAATTAAGTTTAGAAATATACTTGAATTTAAAATAATTAAAAAAGTGCTTGACTGAGGTGAACTCGAATCAATGGTGTGGTCGAACTATTTTATTATGATAATCTAAGACTGTAACCACAATCACTATTTAAGTATCCGTACAACTTTTAACTTAAATTCATAACTATATTTTGCAACAAAAAAACCGACCTCCAAAAGTTAGATTTGTGGTCTAACTTTTGGAAATCGGTTCAATACCTACATGTTTCCAAACCATTTTCTCATTTTGTGCCAAGCAATATCATATTAACTAATGACATTGCGGCTATGGTGGTTTTCCTGTTAAATATCACATTAGTTTATTCTTATTGCATCAAATCCTCAAATATTTTTCCTGTATTCATTGACGTTTCTTCATTATTAAAGAATTTAATAAGTGCTTCCTCCAGCTTTTTTAGATTCTCTCCATTAATACTTACTGTTGCAAAAGAGCTTGAATTTTGTACACTTTGCTTTATTCCCTTCACATGTGGATTTGCATCTAATATCATTTCATCGTCATAAAGTTCTCTTATTATCGGGATAAGCGATGTATCTCTTGATAGTCTTCTCTGCTGCTCTTTTCCATTCATAAAATCAAGAAACCTTATTGCTGCCTCTTGATTTTTTGAATTTGAGTTTATTGCAAGGGCATAACTTCTTACAAATTGATTTTTATTAGGCAGACTTGCTACCATTATATTTCCCTTAACTGCCGAAGTATCACCATTAAGCTTTTTCCATAAAGAGCTGTTTCCCATCAACATCGCTGCACTGCCAATTTTAAAGGCGGCTATTGTATCAGTGTAATTTTCAATATCTTTGTATTCTTCAATAAATTCCTTATATAGATTAAGCGTTTCTGCATAGCTTATGCCCATCGCCTCTTTTATTTCTATAATATTATACATCATATCTTGAATATCTGAGGTAGTCAGTCCCAGTTTAATAGGTAGTCCGAAATCAGAATTACGGCAAAGATTTATAATTCCATCCCATGTTTCAGGAACGTTATGAATCTTATCGCTCCTATAAAATATAACATCAGTATCCATTCCCACAGGCATAGCATAAAAAGAATCATTAACAGAAAATCTTTCCTGTGCGTCAATTATATATCTGCTATTATCTAATAAAATCTCTCCATCAAGAGCCTTTATGTATTTCTGCTCAACAAACTCCTTAGTCCACTCATCATTAATCCAGTATATATCGATCGAACTGTCTTTACCACTTAACGCCGAAACATATAGCTGATGCCTCTTTTCTGTTGAAGTGGGTGCATCAATAAATTTTACTTGAATATCTGGGTTTGCTTCATTAAATTCAGCTATATTTTGCGTGAAATCTGAGATATAGTTTGGTTTTATTACTTTTAAAACAGTAACAGCCTGTGCGGATTCCACTGTTTTCTCCACTGTGCATCCTGAACACATTGATAACATCACAGAAGCAAGCAAAAACAAAATAAGTAATTTTTTCATTAAAAACACTTCCTTTATAAGTCTTGCTAATAATATTATACCCTAAATACTTTATTTAGTAAATAGCGGAAAACTTTAAATAGTGCATATTTTTTTGTATTACTCTGCCAAATATTTTTATGACTTGAAATTTAATATGGTTATGGTATAATTATATCATAGAAGTGTTTTTATATATACCAATTTAACTTTATAATGATAAAACGGATTAGCTATATCCATAAAAATTCATAAACTTTATATTTTCAGTATTTTGTAATGGCTATTATATTATAAAAAGGAGGTGTTTGTCATGTCTGAAAAGTTCAATAATATGTCATTTCGTACAAAATTGTTGCTTTCATATATTGCGGTTATTATATTATGTATCATTATTTTTGGTTTAACCGTATTTTCGAGCATTTCAAGAAGATTTGAAAATGAAATAACTGACAATAACGCACAGATAACAGGCCTCGCTGTCAATAATATGACAAATACCATGAATAATATTGAGCAAATTCTGTATAGTGTTCAAGCCAATTCGACAATTGAAAAAATGCTGACTGCGTCCAATCCTCCGTCTCCTTATGAAGAAATTGCCGCCATAGAACAAGAACTTTCAAAAATAGACCCCTTAAAAGCAACAGTATCACGTCTTAGTCTATATATTGAAAACCGTACATCATACCCATCTCCGTTTGATTCGAATGTGACCGCTTCCGTTTATTCCAAAAATGAGGTATGGTATAAAAACACAAAGGAACTGAACGGAAGCACATACTGGTGCGTTATGGATTCCTCTGATGCCAATGGCTTGTTGTGCGTTGCTCGTGCGTTTATAGATACGAGAACCCATAAAATACTCGGAATAATCCGTGCAGATGTTAATCTTTCGCAATTTACAAATGATATTGCACATATAAGTATGAACAATACAGGTAAGCTTTTTTTGGTATATGAAAATCACATAATAAACACGTGGAATGATAGCTACATAAACAACTTTGTAAACGAAAATGAATTTTTTAAAGCAATAAGTGCTGATTCCGATAAGCCTCAGCTTGTTCAGATAAACAAAGAAAAACATATTATAAACCATAGCCGGCTCAAGGACAGCTCTCTTATCCTTGTACGTGCTTCAAAACTTGATGATTTTAACAGTGATATACATATAATCGAAAAATCAATGATAACTACAGGAATTATAGCATTACTTGTCGCTCTAATATTCATTTTTATTTTTACACGTTGGCTTACAGCTCCTATAACAAAGCTTATAAAGCATATGGAACGCTTTGAAAATAACTATGAGCGTATACCGATAGAAATAACCTCTCATGACGAGATGGGCAAACTGGGTGAGTCCTACAACTCTATGCTCAACACCATAGATTCTCTCATAACCGATGTTGAAGATTTATATAAAAAACAAAAGATATTTGAACTTAAGGCTTTGCAAGCTCAAATTAACCCTCACTTTTTATACAATACCCTTGACTCAATTCATTGGATGGCACGTGCTCATCATGCACCGGATATAAGTAAAATGGTGTCCGCATTGGGAACTTTTTTCCGCCATTCTCTTAATAAAGGCAACGAATATACTACAATAGAAAACGAATTAAATCAAATATCAAGCTATGTATCTATACAAAAGATACGCTTTGAGGATAAATTTGACGTTGTATATGACATTGACGAAAATCTTCTGCACTGTACAATCGTAAAATTAACAATTCAGCCTCTTGTTGAAAATTCTATCATCCATGGTTTTGATGAAATTGAAGAAGGCGGTATGATAACAATTCGTATCTATCCCGAAGATGATTATATATTTATTGATGTTATTGATAATGGTAGCGGCGCAGACACTAATGAGTTAAATAAAGCTATTACTCATGAATTGGACTACAACGAACCAATCGAAAAATATGGACTTACAAATGTAAATCTGAGAATTCAGTTATATTTTGATAAAACCTGCGGCTTATCATTTAAAACCAATGAAACCGGCGGTGTAACAGCCACAATAAAAATAAAGCGAAAAGAACCGGAATATAAAACTATTGATTTATAATTTTGTATATGAGGATTGACTGCAATTCAAATACCGAAAATAATATAACTCAATACTGCCGCAAACTTAATGCTTATTCAGCTTTGCACACTGTTATGAAGAATCTTTCATAACAGTGCTATCTTTGCCATGTTCCGGCAATACCGAGATTATATTCAACAGAATGTAACGAATGTCAAAAATAATTGACCGTTCATTATATTTATATAAAAGCACCTTGCTTTTTAAGTTCTTTTCTTAATTCTTCAATGTCAATGTCTTGCACGTTTATATTATTTACAGCACATATTCCGGCGGCAACACCTCCGCCATGACCTATAGCTCCTGCAATAGGTGATACACGTATTGCCGCTTGTGCCTCGAAATTTGCACTGATGCAGCGTCCGACTGTAATCAAATTTTTCACATTGTCAGAAATAAGCGAACGGTACGGAATATGATATATATCCCCATATTCTAACGAAAGTTTTGTTTTTTCATACATTTGGGTATCATTTCCCTCCGGAGCGTGAATATCTATTGGATAACCGCCGCAAGCAATGGTATCATCAAAATCTACACAGGATATAATATCCTCAGCTGTAAGCACATAGCTACCTTTCAGCTGACGTGAACCTCGTATGCCTATAAATGGACCCGTAAACTCAAGCTCTGCATTTTCAAAGCCCTGTACCTCTGTTTTAAGCAATTCAAGCACTTCCCAAGCCTGCTTTCTTCCGAGAATTTCAGCACGAGTTAAATCCTTCGGTTCGGTGGGGTCTGCATTAATTATGCGTGTGGTATTTACAATAAACTCTCCTACCCTGTCTGTTTCAAAAAACAGAATATCCTCCCTCTGAAATGAAATCTTGCCTGTCTTTTGTGCTTTTTTCAATGTATTTACATACCCGCCTATAGATAGCTTTGGAGCACGGGTAACTTTGCTTAAATCACTCTTAAGCCGAGGAAATTCATCATTATTATTCATTATATATTCCTTGACTCTATCCGTATCAACATTAATAACCTTAAAATTCATTGTCATAGGCTGGCATTTTCCATCTGCCTCACGACCTTTGTTTGTTTCAAGCCCTGCAAGAAAAGCAAGGTCACAATCTCCGCTTGCATCAACAAACATTCTAGACTCTATACATCGTTTACCGTTTTTCCCATATACCTCAACAGAGTTTATTACGGCATTTTCGTATTCAACATCACAGACCACACTATGATAGAGAAGTTCAACATCGGCTTCTGCCATCATATCCTCAAGTTCAAGTTTCATTCCTTCAGCCGAAAACGGAGTAACTGTATATGTATAGCCCGTAGTATCAAAAATATGCCCCGGAGAGAACCCTTTATTCATTAATCTTTCTATAAGTTCATTCGTTACACCCCGAACAACTTGAACATCACCGGCATGAAACGTCATCATAGGTCCCGTACCACATGCTGTAAGTGTACCGCCTAAAAAGCCATATTTCTCAATCAATATAACACTTGCTCCACATCTTGCAGCTGCTATTGCTGCCATACAACCGGATATTCCACCTCCGATTACCGCTACATCATACATTTTTTACACCTCCAAATTTTATATGTTGTTCCTCGCCCCTTGCAGCACAAGTATCAATCTCCATACATACATACGGTACAAGTTGTATTATATTAATTCGTTCGCTCTTACTTATTATTTCTTGTGCACTGTAGTCAAGCTCTATATAAATTTTATCTTGTTTCTGTGTAATATCAGATATAGAAAGTTCAAGCGTTCCACAAGTCTGCGTGGTCATCACAATACAACGCCTATCACAACTTATCCCCCCTGCACTGTGCGTCTTATCTTTCAAAAACACCACTCCGGTTGTTCCATTCTTTTTTACACACTGTATTGAATCAGAATTCTCAATTATCCTTATTCCACTTTTTCTGTAATAATCATTTATTTCTTCTTCATGGCATTTTGGAATAACTATATATTCGTAAGAAACGTCTTTTACCTTTCTTCCGTGTTTAATCCACATTGTAAGATACCTTCCCTTGTAACTCTTACCATCTGATTTTATGCTCATATTATTCCAATCTCCGCTTCGTATCTCTCGAAAAATATTTACCTCCTGTTCCTCCGGGAAACAGTAGCCCACATCATGACTACCATCAAGATAAGCTCCTTTTATAATATAACCTTCACTTTCTTCATTACCATGTACTGTAAATCTCGAATTATCTGTTACAAGTCGATTTTCAATTATCGTTTCTACTTCACTTTCTTCTTCACTGTTTATACAACTTCCAAGACAAACCACTTCTTTATCGAAGAAAAACCACGATTTATTCGCTTTCAGACTATTTTCATTTGAAATCAACTTCATTGTGCATACACCGTTTTCCCCTATGCCGCATCCTCCTGTAAAATCACCTGCGGCATTAATATTAGGTTTTACTGTCGAGCCTCGTAAAACAGTTGTCCCTGGTAGGCGTTGTAAATCTATTGTTTGCCAAAAAAAGTCCGACTTTGGCTCATTTTTTTTATAAATGTACATCATACCGTCCGAGGTATGATGAGCATTTTGATTTTCATCGTTAATTGATTCATATGCTGCAGTCCGTTCTGAATGCATGGCAAGACCTATCGTATAACCATTTCCGTGTTTAACAACTCTATCCATACTGTTAAATGCCATAAAATATGGCTTGATTTCTTTCGGTTTAATATTATTATCTTCTTGTAAATGTTCCGCAAGTTCTGCCGTAAATACTGAAGCATATTCAAAAAAATTATCTGTAATCTGTGTCTTGATCGTACCCTTCAATTCATTAAACTCAGGCATTTCACTTAATATAAGCATTGCCGAAAGTATGTGCGTACAAGCAAGGTCACTCTGCTCATAATAACGTGAAATTTCTCTGCCACGTACCATATCCATAGCTCTGCCATTATATATGAAAGGAAGATAGGATTTTTCAATCCATGTATTAATTATATCTGTATTTTTATTTTCAAATTCTGTATCTTTAAAAATATATAACATCGGTGCAAGTTCTTGTATAAGCGAGCGTCCGTAACCACAATTATATGGTATATTATCATGTTGAATAAATGAACCATCCTTATAAAAACCGTCACCGCTGTCTGTTATAACCATTACATCCTGTATACCGGATATAGCATTCTTTATACTATCGTTGTCTGAAAGTAATATTCCACGAACAGCAAAAATAACTGACTCCCAAATTCTGTTAGCACCGGTAAGCTTTATCCTATCATTAAAATGTTTTTCCGCCGCCATATATCGTTTGAGTTGTGATTTGTCAGTATAATCATACATCAAGGTAAAAATACTGTTGATACTAAGAGGGATACCTATTTCCCAGTACCACCAGTTACCTTTAGGCACAGTAGTGTCATTATATACTTTTTCTAAAGTATTTAGTGCATTAAATATTTCATTTTTTATATTTTTATTATGATAGAATTGTGAGTTATTTTGAGAAAACGATATAGAAATGTCCAGTATTCCTTTCAGTGTTGCATTTATAACTCCCGGCTCATTTGATGTAATTGCCTTTTCTATACGCCCACCAAGCTGTACAAGCCTTTGTTCTGTGCGTTCATCTGATTGTAGTATGCAATCAGCCGTTTTTTTGCCGTTGTATCCTCTACCGCATAAAACATCAGAATATCGCTTTCTTAGTATGTTAAAATCCGTCATAATCATTCCTCCCATTTTTATATGTATCAATAATATCATATATGTCTATGCATATTAAATGGGAGAATCTTTAATTAATGCGTTAAATTTTTTATATTTCAATTTAAAAGGACGCTTTAAAATAGAGCGTCCCTTTAAATTTTATAACAGTTCCCATTCTTTTATTCATTCTCTTTTTATAGGCTCATCTCTTGCCTAATCAATATACACGTTTTAAAACAACTGATTTAGCCAATCAACTGACAGACTCAACCACGGATACTCTCTTTCAAACTTTCGTTTGGACCATATTAACTCATCACTCACCCTTGACAAACCATGCTCGCCTTTCTCAAATATATGTAATTCAAACGGTACTCCAACCCTCCTCAAGCCAGCTGCATACATCAGTGTATTTTCAACAGGAACACATATATCCTCATATGTATGCCATAAAAACGTTGGTGGAATTATATCCGTAATACGCCTCTCAAGCGACAGACTGCTCCATAGATGATTTGACTCGTCATCTGTACCTGTAAGATTTTTAAATGAATCTTTATGAGCAAATTCACCCGATGTTATTACCGGATAACTTAAAATTTGAGCATTTGGCTTATGCATTGCTAACTCAATCTCGCGCTCGCTGAATATTTCAGAATCATTCCACAAGGCACTTAGTGATGCTGCAAGATGTCCACCGGCAGAAAATCCGCATACAATTACCTTATCCGTATCTATATTCCATTTTTCTGCATTTTCTCTAAGCATGGCAACTGCATTAGCTGCATTTTGTATAGGAAGCGGATGTGTGTGCGGTTCAACACAATAATACACTACTGCCGCATGGAATCCTGCTGCGTTATATGCCATAGCAATACGCTCTGCCTCACGCTCAGATACCATTCCATATCCACCTCCGGGAAATATCACAACTATTGGACGTTTCTTACCGTCCAGAATATACGTTTCCATATACGGCATAAATCCATATTCTGTCGCTTCTTTCAACAAGTTAAATTTCTTATTAAACATAACATTCACTCCGTCTTAATTTTTGTCAGTTAAACGGGCATATCCTATCACAGAATATGCCCGATATGCTCATCTTAATTCAATGTAAATACTTTATTAAATAATGGTTTCATATCATTTTTCCATATAAAGACCTTCACCTTACTCTTATTTACGCAAGTAAATGGAATAATTACACTGTCTGAAATTTCATCTGATTTTATCGAAAGCAATGTACCATTCTCATTATATTCTGCAACATAAACCATGCCTTCTTCTGTTATATTGGTAAATATAGCATTAACATTTCCATTTTTATCATCATACGTTATATTCACTGTCGGTTCTGTAGGCTCATCCTTTGCTGCCGCATTAATTGTCACACTCATAACTTCACTGGCAAAGGATTCATCTGCAACTGCCGCCACACGAACAATGTAAGACCCCGGTGCAAGATTTGTGATTTCCGTGCCTGCACACTGCGTCCATGTGAATGTAGGTTCTGACAATGATTTATATTCCATTGTAGTGTCAACACCTGTGATTTTGCCGTCATTGCCTTGATAAGTCTGTTCTTCAACCGCTGCTACATTTGGTGCGGATGAACGTTTAGGAATAGAAAGTTCAAACGCTTCACTGTTGCTTGTTTTTATGCCATCACCTTTTTTTACGATTTTTAGGGTATGACCGAAATATGTGTTGTCAATGTCGATATCCTCTGTTACATTATCTTTATCCGTCGCTACGCCATCATCTATTTTTATTATATAGTCACAGCCTTCCGTAAAGCCTGTTAGCTTTTCGTTTACATAGTTAATCGAGATTGTAGGCTGCGTTTCCGGCATTGCATCATACGCAATAATTGTAACCGAATATTCTGCACTCTTAAACTGCCTTTCGGCTTCCTCGTCTGCACTTACAGCTTTATAACGGATTTTATATGTGGTTCCAGGCTCAATATCACCTATATCATCTCCATCGCCCGTAGTCCAATTAATACCATTATTCGTACTATATTCCATAGTGTCTGCGATACCTGCAATAGTACCTTTGCCGCCAATCACACTCGGTTGTGTTACTATGATTTCCGATTTTGTCGGTGCTGCAGGACGTGCCTTAACTATTAGAGTCTGTGCTTCACTCGCAACCGTTGTCACATTATTACCCTTCTTTACTATCGAAAGCGTTATCTGTTCATTTGTTATATAATTAGCTAATGATAACTTGTTATCTGTTAATGTAACATCTAAACCATTAATTGTATATGTTCCATCCTCAACAAAGTTTATAAGTTCCTCTGTTGTATAATCAATTGCGATTTCAGGCGTCATTTCCTTTTCAGCTATAAACGTTTCAACTGTAATTGTTGTCTCCTCACTTGCAAAGTCTGTATCTGTTGCAGCTTTGCGGACATTGTATTCGCCTGCATCAACCTCAACTGTATCAACCAACTGCGTACTACTCCATTCATCTGTTCTCTTGAGTTTGTACTGCATGCCATTCATACCTGTGAGTTTACCTTTGCCGCCTATTTCCGTAGCATTTACACCTTGAACGGTTGTAGGTGCCTTAGGACGTGCTTTAACTGTCAACTGTTGCACGTCACTGTCGGTATATGTTTCGGTATTGCGTGCTTTTTTTACAATTTCAATAGACAATAATTCGCCGGCATAACCAATTTTTTCATCATCAAGCGATATTGTCGTCACGCCCTCGCCAAGCGTTATATCTTTAGCATTACCTTCACCCACCTTTATCGTATACGGTTCCTGTGACTCAAAGCCGGTAAGTGTTTCATTTATATAATCAATGCTTATCTGTGGAGTTGCTTCCTGTATTTTTGCCGGTGGTATAATTTCCTCCTCCGAATATGATACTTCTGTTACTTTAACGTTATCTATATACGTCGCATTTTCAATATTATTTGAAGCTGTATGATAGAATCGCAAGTCTGTTATTCCTTCCTTTAAAGTGTCAAAGGCTCCTTTACATGTATCAAATGAACTTCCTTCTTTTACAAAACTCACATTATCTTGAAGCATTGTTCCATCTAGCCATATTGAAAATATTCCTGTGTTTGGATGAAGTTCAAGTTTTATATGGTGCCATTGGTTATTCTTTATAGACATTGCTTGTTCATAGCACCAGTTTCCTCCCGTATTAGTAATAGCTGTTCTGAGTGACGATGCGGTGAAATATGTAAGCCATAGTTCATTTCCTTCCTTTGTTTTAGCATACATACCTCTTGATGCACCAATCGCATCATCAGCACTTTCAAACATCGTGTCGTATTCTATTGTTAATGTTTTCTGCGGATTATCTGCCTTACTTATAGGAATAGTTGCATTAGCCGTTGCCTTATTGCCGGTGGCAGACAACTTCAACGACTTTGTTGTTTCTCCTGTAGGTATTGCCGACGTTACCGTCGTTGTTGTCCCATTAACGTCATTCGTTGCCTTTGCCAGCATATCATCGCCGTTGTTATACTCAACAGATGATGGACTTTCTGTATATCCCTTCACATAATCATATCTTGTAGGTCTTATAATATTATAAGTTGTATAGTCAACACAGGTAAGACTGTTAATGTTATCATTGTCTGTTGCAATTGCATAAACACTGTGCACACCCGATGTAACATCAGGTGTAAATACCCATTTACCGTCGTCACGTTGTTTAGCATCACCCGCCTTGATTTCTCCCTCGTCAATATATACCTCAACTTTACTGACAACACCATCTGTGTCATAAGCACTTATTACAATGTCGTCGCCTGACTGCTCTACTTTTGATATATACGGTGCATAATTATAGAACTCTGTCGTTGACAACTCTTTATTTACAGCTTTAGAAGCATATTTCTCTGTCAAATCAGTCATAAACGGTGCTATAGGTCTGCCTGCAGCATTAAATGTATTAATCACGGCTGGGGTGTCAGTTTGTGCTTCAACTAAATCCTTTGCAATACCCGGAGTATCTGACCATGCATACTTAACCTGTGGATTTGTTATATCTGTTACATCTATTTCTATAGTATCGCCGTTAATTGTCGGTGTAACATCTTTGTATATTCCGTCATCATCTTTAAGTTCAAAGCCCAACGGCACACCTCCATCATCGGTTGAAAGAGAGCCGTATGTATTCTTGAAATGAAGAATAAGTTTATCGCCACTGCGTTCCATATAATCAAAAGATGGGCTTTCAACATTTGATTGTGTATTGTTAATAAAATCTTCTATATAAGCAACTGCTCTGTCAGCAATAGGTCCTTTATCATTTGGGTGAACATTATTTGTAGTTCCTGTATCATTGCTCACAACTGTTTTTACGTTATCCATTCTTTGTGATACATTCCATTGTCCCGCTCTTACTCCGGTGCCAATGCGTATTGTCGAATAAATTTTTGCAAAATTCGCAGTAGGAAGTTGAATGACTACAAATGGTAAGTCCTCATCATTAAATGTTTTTCTCCAGTTGTTAATAAGCGAAGTCAATGCTTGCTCATACACTGTGCCGCTTTCAAAGGTAGTATTTGCCTCTCCTTGATACCATACAACAGCAGATGCTTTCAAATTCTTTAGCGGCAGAAGTCTTTGTGTATATAGTCCGCCTTTTGAGCTTGCTCCCGCCATCATTCTCTTTGCTTGTGAATCCCAATTTACTGAATATGTCGGAATCCACTGCATTATTGACGACCCACCCAAACTTGAACTTATAAGACCTATAGGAACATCAGAATCTTTTTTTATCATCCTCTTACCTATCAAGAATCCAAGTGCAGAAAATTGCTTTGAATTTTCCATAGTAGCAACCTTCCACTCTGAAATCTCGTCAAATGAATTCATATATCTCACGTCTTCGTAAGCTTCACTTAATTCTTCGTTCATCAACGTTGGAAAAGTCTCAAGGCGATTAAACATATTTGATTGTCCCGTACAGAATATAACATCACCGACAGCCACATTATCGAGAGTAATCATGTTATCACCGCTTGATACTGTCATAGTTGCTGATTTTACAGCTTCCATAGCAGGAAGGGTTATCTCCCATAAACCATGTTCTATTGTTGTTTGCTCATCAGCCCCATTAAAATTTACTGAAACCGTATTCCCCGATTTTCCTGTACCTGTAATAGTAATAGGTTCTTTTCTCTGGAGTACCATGTTTGAGGAGTACACCGCATCCAAAGTTAACTCCGGTTCAAGAGTAGGCGTTGGGGTTGGACTTGCCGTTGGGGTTGGCGTTGGTGTCACATCCGGATTGATTGTTGTTGTTGGCGTTGGTGTTGTATCCGGCTCTGTTTCGCCACCTCCATCACTGTCTATATTCACATCAAATGAGTCAATAGACCACTGTATTTTCTTAGTGACTTGAGTTTTATCCTCACTTAAATCTCCACAGCCTATATATAAATATGCGAATCCATCCTTTGATGCCGTAATTCCGTTAGGCAGGGAATACTTCATATTTGATTTGTTTGTTGACCAGTTTTTTATATTACTTTCATCTGTATGCTTTTCAAGTTCCTCTTTTACCAAATCCTGCGAGTGTGATGTAAGTGTTATTTCGCTATCAGAAACAAAAAGACAATATTCCAATTCCATTGTTGCAGTATCAAGATATGTAAAATTAATATCGACATTAATCTTGTCGCCGGTATTTACTTGTGCCAACTTAAACATTGTCGCTCTTGGTGTATTGTTTGCTTGTATATAATAAGTGACACTTTCTTTACTGCTTACAGTATTTTTTAATATTTTACTATTACTTTTGTCTGAACTTGGCAGTGTATACGCTGATACTCCGTCCGCTTCCGCTTCTACTGTAGTTGTAGTAGCCGCAAATGCCGTCAAACCGATAGATGCACATATCATCGTCACAGCTAACATCAATGAAATAATTTTTTTCATTTTTTTCCCCTCTTTCCGTTTTTATATACTTTTACTCATAATAACTATATCTTGTTATTAATCTTACCACGGGAATTTTTTTATTAAAATGCGGTAAACTTTAAGCTGTGCGGTTAAATTTATTAAAACCAACCATGTTTTTCGGTACAAAAGTCATATAAATCGTAAAATATGCTGTTAAAAGCTTGACTTGCCATAACATTATCCATAACCCTATTGACGCAAAAAAACAGTGCCATTAGAGTTGATTTTCAAACCAACCTAACGACACTGTTTTATTATAAAGTATAAATAATTTCTTCTAAAATTTAATCGCTATATCATTCCAAAATGTTTGAGTGCGTATTCTATGCCATTATCGAGCAAATCTTTTGTCACAAAAGATGCCGACTTTTTAAGTTCTTCACTGCCATTACCCATAACGATACTGTTAGGCACTGCCGTAAGCATAGGCAAATCATTCATACTGTCGCCTATTGCATACGCATTATCAATCGGAATATTATGATATTCAAGAACTTTTTCAATTCCCGTACCCTTTGAAAATCCTTTTACGGTCATTTCGCAAAAGCCGTCACCACGCACAATAAAATCGAAATCTTTTTCGATTTCTCTTTTAAATTGTTCTATATCGTTTTTTTCATCATACCAAGCCAAGAATTTATCAAAAGCAAAATCATCGTCACTGACATCAGGTGACAAATCCTTACCTTGCATTTCAAAACGTCTTTTCAGCTTTACAAAGCCGTCTAAATTTCTGCTGCGTTTATCACAATAAAACGACTTAGAATGTTCATACATCGGCGTCATATTACATTCATACACAAGATCAGCGACATTCCTGCAAAGCTCTGTCGGCAATGTATGCTGATATATCACTTTACCGCCACATTCTATATACATTCCGCAACCGCAGACATATCCGTCAAAGCCTATATCTCTTATTCTCTGTTCAACGTTCATAACGGTTCTGCCCGTATCAACATACATCAAATGTCCGTTTTTCTGTGCCTTATGTATTGCATTTACCGCACTGTCGGGTATTATATATGCCTCGTCATCAGATATAAGTGTACCGTCCAAATCAAAAAATACTATCATAAAAATCACTCCAATAAGTATATTATATATGGTGCAAAAAGATTTTTCAAGTCGGACATAATAAATTTATATTGCAAGCATTGCAGCACCGATAATTCCCGCATCATTGAAAAGCTGTGCCGCTACAATCTTTGTCTTTGTCATATGTTTATTAAAACCTGTATTATACACATATTCTCGTATCGGCTCAATGAGATAGTCGCCCTCTTTACTTATACCTCCGCCGATAGCAATTATTTCGGGCTGAAAAATATTTTCTATACTGACAATTCCGTCTGCCAAATATCTCTAAACACACAAGTATGTACGGAGGAAAAATAAACCTTGGTTATCTTACATATACAAAAATTCGTTTCTGGGGAGAACAAACACTTGCAACGCCTAACGAAAGATATAATGGAGATTATATAGCTCAAGTTCTTACACCTTCAAGGCTAAAAAAAATACCATATGTAACCAGCGTTGTAAACTCACTTGCATCACTTGATAAAACTGAAATGGCAGGAAACAGTGTTGTAAATATTATTTTACCCGGTACAACCTCATTATCTACCTGCGAAGCATTTTTACGCACCTCTGCTGATACTGCTATGGAAGCACTTCAGCTTAATTGCGTATCAAGAGATACACTGCTTGATGCACAAAAACATCCTGATAAATATCCTGATTTAATTGTGAGGGTATGTGGATTTTCAGCTAAATTTACAAGCTTGTCCCCTGAATGGCAAGAAGAAGTTTTAACAAGAAATTTTTATAAATAATTATAAAGAGGAAACTGTTATGATACAAAAATCAGAAATTATTACAGATGGGAAAACATTAAGTAAAATTGCACTCGGAACACATACATTTCATATTGAGACCGAGAAAACAAATTTTGAAATACTTGATATGTATGTTGCAGGCGGCGGCAATATAATAGATACTGCACGTTGTTATGGAGAAGATGTTACACACCCCAACAGACCTGAAAGTGAAATGTGTATAGGTCATTGGTTACAGTCAACTGGCATGCGTGATAAGATTATTCTCATCACCAAAGGCGGAAATCCCGAATACGAAAACGGAGAGCATGTTAGAAACAGAGTCACTGCAGACGATATTGAAGCAGATATTACAAAAAGCTTGGAAGCATTAAAAACTGACTATATTGACATCTACTTTTTCCATAAAGATGATCCAACAATTGATCCCGGTGTATTAATCGAGATACTCAATAAGTATGTAAAATCCGGAATGGTCAAGCATATAGGTGCATCAAATTGGACTGCCGAAAGAATTAAGGAAGCAAATAAATATGCCAAGAATCATGGGCTTGCCAAATTTGAATTCAGCGAAATTGCTTTTTCACTGAAAGATAGAGTAACAAAGGGTTGGGGCGAAAAAGAATTGATACACGAGATGAATCTTGAAGATTATAAATATTACAGTGAAAGCGGAATACCTGTTATTGGATTCGGAGCACAAGCTTACGGTTTTTTCTACGGTGATAGTGTGCCCACTGATTCTTCTGAAAAAAACAAAGAAATTTTCAACAGGCTGAAGAATATTTGCAACGTAAAACACATCAACGCTCATCAAGCATTGTTTGGATTTTATTTTGGCTGCGATTTGAAAAGTATACCTCTTATCTCTGCAAGAAATGTATCACGTCTTAAAGAAGTTATAGATAACTGCAATACTATTCTTGACAAGCAAGATATAGAATATTTGCTCAAAGAAAGGTTTCATTGATATGAATAAAGCAATAATATTTGACATACAGCACGGTTCCGTTGTAGATGGTCCCGGTATGAGAACAACGTTTTTTTTCAAAGGTTGTAATCTTAGGTGTAGCTGGTGTCACAATCCCGAAAGTCAGTCTTTCGAAAAACAAGTAATGTTATATAAAGAAAAATGCGTCGGTTGTGGAAGATGTAAAAACGTTGACAGAAACGATACAGATTTCATATGTTATCATGACGCGCGAGAAATTTGCGGAGAAGAATACTCTGTTGATGAAATTTTTGAAAAAATCATATGCGATAAACGTTTTTATGAAACTTCTGGTGGCGGAGTAACATTTTCCGGCGGTGAATGTATGTTGCAATCAGATTTTCTTTGCGATATTTTAAAGAAATGCAAGGAGTCCGGTGTACATACTGCCATAGATACAGCCGGACATATAAGCTGGAAAGTGTTTGAAAAGATTTTGTGCTATACAGATTTATTTTTGTATGATATAAAAGCTTTTAATAACGATATTCATCGTAAATATACAGGAGTTTCAAATGAACTTATTTTAGAAAATTTACAGAAGTTGTTTGAACGCGGTGCAAATGTATGTATAAGAATCCCTGTAATATCCGGGGTAAATGACACCGTTGAAGAAATGCAAAAAATCAAAAACTTTCTTGCTCCATATAAACCATCAAAAATAGAACTTCTTCCATATCACGGTATGGGAGAACACAAATATGAAGCTTTGGGAATGAAAAATATAAAATTTAACGCTCCCAATCAAAATATTATGACAAAATTAAATAAAGTAATAAAAATCAATTTTTTATAAAAAAAACTGATGAGCTCAACGCATTTTATACTATTAATCATATAAAAGGGGAATACGGACATATTATCGAGTATTCTTCAAGATGTAATCCCCAAATTGATATAATAAAAATATCAGTTTGGGTATTTTAGCATTTTGGGGAGTATCATGTCGAATTTGATGTACCAATAAGTAGGAATAGGGATAATTTTGAATTAATTGTAATTTTGTAATTGATTATTCTTGCATTATATGTTATAATAATGTATAAAAGGAGGTAATTTGTATGAAAATTGATAAAAATAATATTATTTGCTTTGTAAGTGGAGCTTTGCTATTTGGTACTGTTGGTGCTTTTGCATCGTATTATACTGCGACAGAAAATACTTTCCCAGTTCAATTAAATGGAGAAAATGTTTCTATTGACGGATATAATATTGATGGAAGCACATATTTTAAACTTCGTGATGTTGCAAATGTTGTTGGCGGATTTGATGTGGATTTCTTTAATAATACTATTCAGCTTTCTAAAGATAACTATAAATATGATAATAAAGCAAATAAAATTGATTACAGTAAATATCAAGGAACATATGCTGTTTTAAACGGCAGCAGCAAAATATATAATGATTTATGTGATGTTTTAACTATTAAATCAATATCAGCAGATGGAGTTGATTTTGAATTTGAATATCAAAAGACAGGAAGAGGAGTTGTATTTTCACCGGAGAAAGCTACTTTTGTTGAGCCATATCATGCAATAGCCGGTGGAACATATAGTTATGGTGGAATGGAAATAGGTAAAATAATTAATGCTAATTATGATTTAAAGTTTGATGAAAATAATATTAGAATTATTATTTATTTTGATTCACAGGACGAACCAATAAAAGATGTAACTTACAATATTATGACGGATAGAAAAAACTAATTTCTTATAAGATGGTACGAATATATTTTACCATAGTACAAAAAAGGATTTGGAGTAGTCAGATATAATATTTGTTTGTATTGAACTCTCAAAACAGGTCATACCCCAAGGGTGTGACCTGTTTTGGTATCCGCAAAATCAATAGGAGTAGGGGGTGCGGACATATTCTTGGACTATTTGAGAGTGTGAGAAAAAGTCTGTAAAAAATAATCCTTCTATGATAGAATATAAATAAATCATAGGAGGAATTTTTTTATGGCAAGACGTAGACGAGAAAGAATGAGTGAAGGAAAGAAGAATATCATTGCCGGATTGATTCAGGAATACGACATCAAGACAGCAGAAGATATTCAAGAGGCGCTAAAGGATCTGTTAGGCGGTACTATTCAGGAAATGATGGAAGCTGAGCTGGATGAACATTTAGGCTATGACGAATACGAACGCAGTGACAATCCGGATTATCGAAATGGAGTAAAACACAAAAAACTTCGTAGTTCTTATGGTGAGATACCTATTGATGTTCCACAAGACCGTGACGGTGATTTTGAACCGTAGATAGTCCCTAAACGAAAGAAGGACATATCAGCAATAGAACAAAAAATCATTGCTATGTCGGCAAAGGGTATGACAACAAGACAAATTTCAGATATTGTGGAAGATATATATGGTTTTGAGGTAAGCGAAAGTATGGTAACCGCAGTTACAAATAAAATATTATCTCAAATAGAGGAATGGCAACAACGCCCTTTATCAGCTGTGTATCCGATAGTTTTCATTGATGCAATCCACTTTTCGGTTCGTGATGAACATATAGTGAAAAAAATAGCTGCATACATAATTCTTGGTGTAAATGACGAGGGCAAGAAGGAAGTTTTAAGCATAACAATAGGTGAAAATGAGAGTGCGAAATATTGGCTTGGAGTTTTAAATGAGCTCAAAAATCGTTGTGTTAGAGATATATTAATATTATGTGCAGACGGTTTATCAGAAATAAAGGAATCAATAGCAGCAGCCTATCCAAATACGGAGTATCAGCGTTGCATTGTCCATCAAGTGCGCAATACATTGAAATATGTAGCGGAAAAAGACAAAAAAGCATTTGCAAATGATTTAAAGAGTATATACCATGCACCGAATGAAGAAAGCGGATATGAACGTATGCAGAGTGTCACAAAAAAATGGCAAGAGAAGTACCCTAATGCGATGAGAAGATGGGAAGAAAATTGGGATGTTTTATCACCGATGTTCAAATTTTCAGCAGAAGTCAGAAAAGTCATGTATACAACAAATGCAATAGAAAGCCTTAATAGCGTACTGCGTCGATTGAATAGCCAAAGGAGCGTATTTCCGAGCGATACAGCCCTTTTAAAGGCATTGTATTTGGCAACCTTTGAGGCAACAAAGAAGTGGACAATGCCGCTTAGAAATTGGGGCAGAGTTTACGGAGAACTGTCAATTATGTATAATGGACGACTTGTTTAGCATATATTTTTATATTTATATAGTGTAAAAAATACGGTCTTTTACAAGACCGCTCTTGACGCGGAAGAAAATCCGTGCTATATTACAAAAAGGCAGATAAGCTGAATTTTGCTTATCTGCCAAAATAAAACTAATTATTTTATCATAGAAAAATTAAATTTACAGAAATAATCTCACACTCTCCATTTATGTGACCGGTTCAAATTCAAAACTTATGTCAAGCGAAATATCAACATATCTTACCGGCAGATATGTTTTAATCCCCGTTTATCCTTTATCATTCAAAGAGTATCTTGACTTTAAATCGAGCAGTACAAAGTCAAAAAAAGAACTCCTTAATGAATATATAAAATTCGGCGGTTTTCCTATTGTCGCACTTGGCAATTATGACGAACAATCCGCATATCAAATTGTCGAAGGAATATATAATTCCGTTATAACTAACGATATTACAAAAAGGCACAATATTGTAAATTTTGATTTGTTTAATCGTGTTGTAAAGTTTATTATTGAAAATGTTGGCAAAACCTTTTCCGCCAATTCAATCGTAAAATTTTTAAAAGGCGAAGGCAGAGCTTTATCGGTAGAAAGTATATATAATTATCTCGAATGGCTTGAAAAGGCTTTTGTAATCTACCGTTGCAGACGTTATAACTTGCAAGGAAAATCAGTATTAAAAACACAGGAAAAATTTTACCTTGCAGACCCATCACTAAAATACTGTATTATGGGCTTTAATCCCAAATCAATAGCCTCTATGCTTGAAAATATCGTATATTTTGAATTAAAAAGACGTAGCTATGAAGTTTATATAGGAAAGCTCGGTACAAAAGAAATAGACTTCGTTGCAATAAAACGTGATGAACGCATTTATGTACAGGTATGCAGAACATTGCCTGAAAATTCAGACCGTGAAATCGGCAACTTGCTTGCAATTAAAGACCAGTACCCAAAATACGTTGTTACCTTAGACGAACTCTCCACCGGCAACGTCAATGGAGTTAAAATTATTCATCTCTTTGATTTTCTATTAAAAGAAGATTTTTAGTATGTGAGCTTTACGAATATCAACATAGTCTTGGATTGACATCAATCACTCCAAGACTATGTCCCCTTTTTTCTGTTACGATAGATTTATTTCAATCCACAACAAATTTTAACGATGAGCTTTTACCATTCAATTTTTTTAACTGTCCTATCTCCCACTCTCCTATAAAACGTACTTTTGCTCATACCCAATTCTCTCATTGCTTGTGCGGCGGTAATGTTTTTATCACGCCAATTTTGCACCACTGCATCAAAATCGGTATATTCCTTTTTCTTTCTGCCTTTATACTTACCTTGTGTCTTTGCAATTTCTATCCCCTCACGTTGTCTTTGCAATATATATTCACGTTCAAGTTCTGCTACTGCACCGAATATTGTAAGCATAAATTTACCTGTTGGGGTTGTTGTATCAATAGCTTCTTTTTTACTTACGAATTCTACTTCTTTAATATGAAGTTTCTCAACCAACTCCAAAAGGTCCTTGGTATTTCTTGCAAATCTTGAAATTTCACTTACAATAACGGTATCGCCTTTTCGCACATAATCAAGCATTGCATTAAGCTGCGGACGATTTGTATTTTTACCGCTCATTTTATCAATATATATTGCATCTACGCCAAGTTCTTTCATCATCACTTCTTGCCTTAACGTATTCTGCTCACTTGTAGATACTCTTACATATCCTATTTTCACCGGTAATCACTTCTTTCTTTTTTATTTAGTTTCATGTTGATTTTCACTTCAATTTAGAGTATGATATTTGTATGTTAATCATGGAGGTGCCCATTTTGAATAAAAAGACGAATATAACAACTTCTGTTGAAAATACGAATAAAACACAAATAATTACATCAACTGATGATGTTTTGAATATTTCAAAAAAGTTAATTCATCAAAACAAAGTGGTTTATGAAAAACTTGCAAAATAATATTCTATTCCTTAAACACCATATCCCAATAGGGCATACCCTATTGACACATAAAAAAATAGTGCCATTAGAGTTGGTTTTCGGCTTTTGGAACGTCCCAAAAGTTTTACCCACTCTAACGGCACTGTTTTAGTATCAAGTGTAAATCATTTCTTCTAATTCTTCAAGTGTGTATCCGGTGTTGTACAATTCCTGTATCACTTCCGGATCCTCTCCATGCATTGCGGCAACTGTCTTTATATCTTCGAGATACTCTTCCGCATAATAATCGTCATACCCGTTATCAATATAGCAATCGCAACCGTAATCGTACCAATGCCTGCCGTATGATTCTGTATAATTAAAATGACCTCTTTCACGTTTGCCGTTACTCTTGATTTTCAGAATGTCACCCTCATTGAGAACAATATGTTCATACTTACCATTCTCCAAATCTTGAAACAGTTCCGAGTCAACCAAAGCTTTCCACAATATCTGTTTTGTCGAGGCAAACACATAAACGCCTTTATCCTTAAAATGAATTAGTGAAATCGGGCTGTCACCTTTTACAAGATACAAATTGTTTTGATTATCAAGTATATTAAAGCTAAAACTTCCCTCTATACTTTCAGCCATAAATTTTATCGTTTTGAAATTAAGTGCATTCTTGTACTTTAGCAGTTGCACCGCCACAAATGAATCTGTTTCAATTTTGCTCTTAAAGTTATACTTCTTCTGAAGTTCTTTATCATTGAACAGTACACCATTATGAGCAAGTGCAAACTGACAGTTCTTCACCTTTTCGCTCCATGGATGATTGTTGTAATTTTTATTCTTGTCGCCCTGTGTACTGTGTCTTGTGTGACCGATTACTGCATTAACAAACTTCGGAATATTCGGATTAAACTTATACGCACTTATCGCACTTTTGTTTATCTTCATATTACCCAAAATCGAATATGCAACACCCGTTGCGTCCGTGCCACGTTCTGCACTTTCCATACCAAGCAAATCCACAAGTTCATTCATATCTTTTAACTTATCCTTGTAACTTAATACTC